>Ga0247823_10000016_pt1 | contig 108780 bp, 108 predicted proteins | sample 13C_PalmiticAcid_2_FD_192426 | JGI IMG/M metagenome (GOLD analysis project Ga0247823, IMG submission 192426) | Soil microbial communities from agricultural site in Penn Yan, New York, United States - 13C_PalmiticAcid_Day30 | ecosystem: Environmental > Terrestrial > Soil > Agricultural land... | reverse complement strand
CTGTCGATCGGCCTTTGCGCTTGCCCCTCTCCCCGGCCCTCTCCCCTGAAGGGGAGAGGGAGTTAGGAGGGCAAATCCAATATCCGCTTGGCGATGATGTTGAGCTGGATCTCGCTGGTGCCGCCTTCGATCGAATTTGCCTTGGTGCGCAGCCATGCGCGGGGAGCCGCACCGTGGTTGCTGGCCTCACTTTCCCATTCGAGCGTGTCGCTGCCGCCGGCGGCCATTTGCAACTCGTGCCGGGCCTTGTTCAGCTCGGTGCCGTAATATTTCATCATCGAGGGCTGGGCAGGGTGTGCCCTGCCAGCCTTGAGTTCGTCGATGAAGCGCTCGGACATCGCCTTGAACGCCTGCGAGCGGACCTGGAACAACGCGATCTGCGCGCGCAGGACCGGATCGACGCCCCGGCGCGCAGCTTCGATCAACGGGTCTTCGCCGCGGCTGGCGAGCCCCATCCCCGAAATCATCTCGCGCTCATGCCCGAGCAGATATTTGGCGACGTCCCAGCCCTTGTTCTCGTCATGGACGCGATTGGCCTTGGGCACCCTCACATTATCGAAAAAGGTCTCGCAGAACGGTGAATAGCCGCTGATCAGCAGGATCGGTCTGGTCGACACGCCTTCGCTGGCCATATCGAACAGCAGGAAGCTGATCCCACCCTGCTTGCTGGTCTTGTCGGTGCGGACGAGGCAGAAGATCCAGTCGGCCTGATCGGCGTACGAGGTCCAGACCTTCTGGCCGTTGACGATGTAATGATCGCCGGCGTCCTCGGCGGAAGTGGCGAGGCCGGCGAGATCGGAGCCCGCATTGGGTTCGCTATAACCTTGGCACCAGCGGATCTCGCCGCGGGCGATCCTGGGCAGATGCTCGCGCTTCTGCTCCTCGGTGCCGTATTTGAGCAATGCCGGCCCGAGCATCGAGATGCCGAAGCTGTTGAGCGGATTGCGACATTTGAGCCGTGCCATTTCCTCGCGCAGGATCTTGGTCTCGGCCGGGCTGAGGCCGCCGCCGCCATAGGCCTCGGGCCAGTCGGGAACGGTCCAGCCGCGCGCGCCCATCCGATCCATCCAGATTTTCTGGTCGGGATGCGCGAAGACCGGATTGCGGCCGCCCCAGGTTGCGTCCTTCTCGCCGCGCATCGGGGTACGCATGCCGGGCGGACAGTTTTCCTCCAGCCATGCGCGGGTTTCGGCGCGGAAGGTTTCCAGATCGGTATCAGGCATTTCAGATCCTCCCACCGTCATGCCGGACTTGTTCCGGCACCCACCAGGCCGCGAACGCCGTGCTGGAGCCTCCAGACCGGCGCTCAAGTGCGCAGTGGACCCCGGCACAAGGCCGGGGTGACGAGATGTGTCGTGCGGACGTTTCGCCCGTCACTTGTTGAACTTCTCGCCCTTCTCGGCCTTCTCCCGGAGCAAAGGCGCGACTTCGAAGCCGTGCTTCTCCAGTCCGGCGACGATCTTGCTCAGCCCTTCGGTATCGGCCCAGAACATCGGTCCGCCGCGATAGACCGGCCAGCCGTAACCATAGATCCACACGACATCCACGTCCGACGCGCGCTGGGCCTTGCCCTCGGCGAGGATCAGCGCGCCTTCGTTGACCATCGGATAGAGCGTGCGCTCGATGATCTCCCCGGTGGTAACTTCATGCTGGGCAGCGCCGGTCTGCTTGCGAAAATCCTCGATGATCTCGGCGACGCGCGGGCTGTTCGACGGATTCCGCTTCTCGTCGTAATCGTAGAAGCCCGCGCCCTTCTTCTGACCCCAGCGGCCTTCGGCGGCGAGTGCGTCGCGGATGCTCTCGATGCGGGTGGGATCGCGGTGCCAGCCGATATCGACTCCGGCGAGATCAGACATCTGGAACGGACCCATCGGCATGCCGAACTCGACATGAACGCGATCGATCTGCTCGGGCGTCGCGCCCTCCATCAACAGCTTCATCGCCTCGACCTGACGCGGCATCAGCATGCGATTGCCGATGAAGCCGTGGCAGACGCCGGCGATCACCGCGACCTTCCGGATCTTCTTCGAGAGCGCCATTGCCGTCGCCAGAACGTCGTCGGCGGTCTTCGCGCCGCGAACGATCTCGAGCAATTTCATCACATTGGCGGGCGAGAAGAAATGGAGGCCGAGCACGTCCTGCGGGCGGCTGGTGCTTGCGGCGATTTCGTCAATGTCGAGATAGGACGTGTTCGAGGCGAGAATCGCACCGGGCTTGCAGATCTTGTCGAGCTTGCCGAACACGTCCTTCTTGACGTCCATGCTCTCGTACACCGCCTCGATGACGAGGTCGCAATCAGCCAGATCTTCGAGGGCGAGCGTCGGCTTGAGCAAGCCCATCGCCTGATCGACCTGCTCCGGCTTGATCCGGCCCTTGGCGGCCGAGCCTTCGTAATTCTTGCGCATCACCCCGGTGCCGCGATCGAGCGCGTCCTGCTGCATCTCGACGATCGTCACCGGAATGCCCGCCGAGAGGAAATTCATGCTGATGCCGCCGCCCATCGTCCCGGCGCCGATCACCCCCACCCGCTTGATGTCGCGCAGCTGGATGTCCTCGGCGATGCCGTCGATCTTCGATGCCTTGCGCTCGGCGAAGAAGATGTGGCGCTGGGCGGCGGACTGGACGCCCATGATCAGCTTCATGAAGTTCATCCGCTCGGCCTGCACACCCTCGGCATAGGGCGTGCCGGCGGTCTTCTCGATCAGGTCGATGATCGTCGCGGGCGCCTCGAACCCGCGGAAACGCTTGGCATTGGTCTTGCGGAAGGCGTCGAACACCGCCGGATCGACCGTCACGGGGCGCTCGCTCGAGCGCGACACCGGCTGGCCGATCACTTCATTGGCATAAGCGACTGCGTCGGCGAGCAAACTGTCCTCGCCCGCGAGGCGATCGACGAGGCCGGCCTGCTTCGCCTTGGCGGCGGGGACGGGATCGCCCTTGGCGGCGAGCTCGAGCGCGAATTCGACACCCGCGACGCGCGGCAGGCGCTGGGTGCCGCCCGCACCGGGAAGGATGCCCAGCTTGACTTCGGGCAGGCCGAGCTTGGCCGAGGGAGTTGCGATGCGATAATGGCAGGCGAGCGCGACTTCGCAGCCGCCGCCGAGCGCAGTGCCGTGAATCGCGGCGACCACCGGCTTGTCGAGCGCCTCGATCGCATCGACCAGCACCGGGAGCGACGGCTCCTGCATCGCCTTGCCGAATTCGGTGATGTCGGCACCGGCGAAGAAGGTCTTGCCCGCGCAGGCGATGACGACGGCCTTGATGCTATCGTCGTTCTTCGCCTCTTCGATCCCGGCCTGAAGGCCCTGGCGCACCGCGGCGCCGAGCGCGTTAACCGGTGGATTGTCCGAAGTGATGACGAGGATGTCGCCCTGACGGCTGGTGGTGATGGGGGAAGTCATTTGAGTCTCCATGGGTTCCTGGGGGCGTGGCTCAGGCCAGCGCCGAATAGATCAGGGTCTTGAGTTCGCGGCGGATCGGATAGCGCATCGACGGCGTGAACTGGGTCATGAACACCAGATGGATGCGCTCGACGGGATCGATGAAGAAGGCCGTCGAGAACATGCCGCCCCAATAATATTCACCGACCGAGCCCGGGATGAGCGTGCGCGCGACATTGGTAGTGACCGCGAAGCCGAGGCCGAAGCCGGTACCGGCGTTGGTCGCCTCGCTGAACAGCGAGCGTGACAAAGTGGCGAGGTCCGAACCGCCGGGCAGATGGTTCATCGTCATCAGCTCGATCGTCTTCGGGCTGACGAGGCGGACGCCATCGAGCACGCCGCCATCCAGGCACATCGTGCAGAAACGGTGATAATCGAGCGCCGTGGAAACCAGACCGCCGCCGCCTGAGACGAGCTTGGGAAAACGTGCCCAGGCCGAGGCTTGGCCGCGATCGTAGAGCACGCGCTGGCCGCTCTCGTCGAGCGCCCAGCAATCGGCGAGACGGTCGATCTTGTCCGCCGGGACCTGGAAGAAGGTGTCGTGCATGCCCAGCGGACCGAAGATGCGTTCGGCGAAGAAGCGATCGAGCGACATGCCGGAGACGCGCTCGACCACGGCACCCAGCACGTCGGTCGACACCGAATAATTCCATTCGGTGCCGGGCGAGAATTCGAGCGGCAGCTTGCCCAAAGCCGCGACGAATTCGTCGAGCGTCAGGTTGCCGTGCCAATTCTCCATCTTCGACTCGCGATAGGCGGCGTCGACATTGCTGCGGTTCTGAAAGCTGTAGGTCAGCCCCGAGGTGTGGCGGAGCAGATCGACCATCCGCATCGGCTCGGTCGTCGCCCTAGTCAGGAACGGCACGCCGCCACCGCCGCCGGCATAGACGCCGAGGCCCTTCAACTCGGGCAGGACGTGGTGGACCGGGGTGTCGAGCGCGACCTTCGCCTCCTCGACCAGCATCATGAAAGCGAGGCTGGTGATCGGCTTGGTCATCGAGGCGATGCGGAACAGGGTTCCTTCGTCGACCAGACCGCCGCCTTCGCGCGCGGCACCCTGATGCGAGAAATGCGCGATCTCGCCGTCGCGGGCGAGAAGCAATTGCGCATGGGGCAGCTTGCCCGAGTCGAGATAGCGCTCCTTGAGGAACGCATCGATTCGCCCGAGCCGCGAGGCATCGAATCCGTAGCGTCCGGCCCGTGTCATGTGCATTGCGAGCGGCATACCTCTCGTTCGAATCCGGTTTGGCCCACCTTATCGGCGGCGCGCTTCCCCTATTGCCTTGAGCGCGGCGCGAATCAACACTAACGTTGCGTTCGGTTGGGGCGGGAAGGCCCAAACCCAACATTCAGAAAACCATGTGGAGAGATGACGCTTGGCTTCCGAACCGATCGTGCCGCTCGACCCCGACTGGCCCAAAATGTCGCTGGAGCAGACGAAGGCGCTGCTGACCGCTCCCGGCGCGAAGTTCGAGATGGAGACCGTCGACATCCGCGGTGTGCCGACCCGGGTGTGGAAGAACGCGCCGCCTTCGCTCCGGCTGCTGGCGCAGATGGTGCGGGCTTACGGCGCGCGCGAATTCACCATCTACGAGGACGAGCGAGTCACTTTCGAGGCGAATTACCGCGCGACATCGCACATTGCCCGGGCGCTGATCGAGATGGGCGTAGGGAAGGGCGATCGCGTCGCGCTGGCGATGCGGAACCTGCCCGAATGGCCGGCGATCTTCTTCGCCGGGGTCAGCGTCGGCGCGATCATGGTGCCGCTCAATGCGTGGTGGACCGGCGGCGAGCTCGAATATGCGATGAAGGATTCGGGCGCGAAACTGCTGTTCGTCGATGGCGAGCGGCACGAGCGGCTCAAGCATTGCTATGCCGACATGTCCGATCTCGAGCATGTGGTGGTCAGCCGGGCGAAGGGCGATCTCGAGGCGCCGGCAAAAGCGCTCGAATCGTTGATCGGATCGGTGGGCGGCTGGGCCTCGCTCGACGATGTCGGCTTTCCCGACGCCGAGGTGGCGCCCGACGACGATGCGACGATCTTCTACACCAGCGGCACCACCGGCAGCCCGAAGGGCGCATTGGGTACGCACCGCAACTTCGTCACCAACATCATGTCGAGCGCCTATGTCGCGGCGCGGACATTGCTTCGGCGCGGCGAGACGCCGCCGGCGATGCCCGAGCCCAAGGTGATGCTGCTCGTCATCCCGCTCTTCCATGTGACGGCATGCTCGGCGGCGATGATGGGCGCGGTCGCGTCCGGCTCGACTCTGGTGTTCATGCGCAAATGGGAGCCCGAACAGGCAATGGCGCTGATCGAGCGCGAGAAGATCAACGCCACCGGCGGGGTGCCGACGATCGCGTGGCAATTGCTCGAGCATCCGGCGCGGGCCAATTACGATCTCTCCAGTCTGGAAACCATCGCTTATGGCGGCGCGCCCTCGGCGCCGGAGCTGGTCAAGCGAATCCATCAGGAGTTCGGCGCGCTTCCGGGCAATGGCTGGGGGATGACCGAGACTACCGCGACGGTGACCAACCATTCGGGCGAGGATTATCTGACGCGGCCGAACAGCGCGGGTCCGCCGGTGGCGGCGGCGGACCTGAAGATCATGTCGGTGGAAGCCGATCGCGAACTCCCGACCGGCGAAGTCGGCGAGCTCTGGGCGCGCGGGCCGATGATCGTGAAGGGCTATTGGAATAAGCCCGAGGCGACTGCCGAGACCTTCGTCGAGGGCTGGGTGCGGACGGGTGATCTCGCGCGGCTCGACGAGGAGGGATTCCTCTACATCGTCGACCGCGCCAAGGACATCATCATCCGCGGCGGCGAGAACATCTATTCGAGCGAAGTCGAGGACGTCCTCTACGCGCATCCGGCGGTGACCGATTGCGCCCTGGTCGGCGTGCCGCACCGCTCGCTGGGGGAAGAGCCCGCGGCGGTGGTGCATCTCGCGCCGGGCAAATCGGCCAGCGAGGCCGAGCTGCAGGATTGGGTGCGCGCGCGGCTGGCGGGGTTCAAGGTGCCGGTGCAGGTGCGTTTCGTGAAGGACGTGCTGCCGCGGAATGCCAACGGCAAGATCTTGAAGACCGAGCTGCGGGCACTGTTCGCCGGGGAGGCGGCCGCCTAGCGACGCGCGCGCAATCGCTCGACGGCGAGGGCGATCAGCGCGCCCGCAGCATAAGCGAGGAAATCCTTCAGCTCGAAACCGTACCCGAGCAGGGTGCGCGCAATCCGGTTGTCGGCGAGTCCGAGCAAATCGAGCACCTGAAAGAATTGCCCGAACTCGATCACGGCCGCGATGAGGAATGCAGTCGCGGCTGCGGGGACCGTGTCGATGCGCAGCGTTGCCCGCAGCGCGGCATAGACGAGGATCACCGCGAGCGTGTCGCCCAGATAGGGGCGGACGAAGCGGTCGCGAACGAACAGGGCGATTGCGACTTCGATCAGAAGCAGTGCGAGCGCGACAAGCGCGTAGCCTGGATGGAACCGCATATTCGGTCGGTCAGCGAACGACGCGTTCGACGGCGGCGCTCCAGCCCGCCAGCCGCTGCTCGCGCACCGCGGACTCGATTCCCGGCTCGAACGTCCTGCCTTCGCTACGCATCTCCGCAGCTTGCTCCAGTCCGCTGAACAGCCCGCAGCCGACGCCCGCGAGCATCGCCGCGCCCAGCGCAGTGGTTTCCGCGAAATCGGGGCGATCGACGGGAATGCCGAGAATGTCGGCGAGATCCTGCGCCATCCAGTCGTTGGCCACCATGCCGCCGTCGACGCGCAGCCGCGCCCAATCGGCACCGTCCGCGGCGAAGGCGGTCTTCAGATCATGGCTCTGGTGCGCCATCGCCTCCAGCGCGGCCCGGACGATATGGGCGCGGGTGCTCGAGAAGCTGAGGCCGGACAGCGCGGCGCGAGCATCGGGCTCCCACCACGGCGCGCCGAGGCCGCTGAGCGCGGGAACAAGGTATACCCCCCCATTATCCGGCACCGAGCGCGCCAGCGCCTCGGTCTCGGGCGCGGTCTCGATCAACCCGATCGAATCGCGCAGCCACTGGATCAGGCTGCCGGCGACGAACACCGAGCCCTCGATCGCATAATTGCGGCGGCCGCCGAGCTGCCACAGCACGGTCGCGAGCAGACGGTTCTTCGAACTGGGCGGGGCGCTGCCCGCATTGGTCAGCACGAACGCGCCGGTGCCATAGGTCGCCTTGGTGTCGCCCCTGGCGAAGCAGGCCTGGCCGATCGTCGCGGCCTGCTGATCGCCGGCGAGACCGCAGATCGGAATTTCGCCACCGAATAGCGTGGTGGTGCCGAACCGGCCGGCGCAGTCGACGATCTCGGGAAGCGCGTCGCGCGGAGCCGAGAACATGTCGAGCAGCCCGTCGCTCCAGCCGCCCGAGCCGAGCCCCATCAGCAGGGTACGCGAGGCATTGGTCGCGTCGGTGATGTGCAGCCCGCCCCGATTTTCATTGGCGGTCAGCTTCCACACCAGCCAGCTCTCGATCGTGCCGATGGCGAGGCGGTCGCCAGCCTCCACGAGCTGCGGCCAGTTCGCCATCGCCCAAGCGATCTTGGTACCCGAAAAATAGGGATCGAGCAGCAAGCCGGTGCGCGCCTGCACCCCCGGTTCCTCGCCGGCCTCGCGCCACTCCCGACACAGCGCCGCACTGCGCCGGTCCTGCCAGACGATCGCGGGAGCGAGCGGCTCGCCGGTGGTCTTGTCCCAAAACACGATCGTCTCGCGCTGGTTGGTGATGCCGATCGCGGCGATCTTGTCGGCGCCGCCGGCCTTGTCGACCATCGCCTTCGCGCAGGCGAGGCTGCGGCTCCAGATTTCCGCCGCGTCGTGCTCGACCAGCCCGGGAGCGGGATAATGCTGGGTCAGTTCGGCGGCGTGGCTGCCGAGGCATTCGCCCGACGGCGCGAACAGCATCGCGCGGGTGGAGGTGGTGCCCTCGTCGAGGACCAGCAGGAGTTCGCCCATCGCGCCAGCCTAGCCTGCATTGCAGCCCGCGCAACCGCCCCCTAGAAGCGATGTGAAGGAGAACGAAGGGTGGACGAGCAGCCGCGGGCCATGGGCGGGGGCAGCGAAAGCGATGGGGGCATCCCCCCGGCTGCGCCGCGCGAGCCCATTCTCTCGCCCGACCTGCAAGACAATATGGGCGATGGACTGAAGCGCGACCGGCTGATGGCGGCGCTGGCGTTGATGATCGGCCTGGGGCTGGTGTTCGCGATTCCATTCGCATTGCGCGAAGGTTCGCCTTTCTTCCTGCCGCTCACCGCCGCGCTGGTGATCGCGATTGCGCTGGTGCCGATGCTCGAATGGCTCGAGCGCCACCGCATGCCCGCACCGCTGGCGGCGTTCGTCTGCGTCCTGCTGTTCCTCACCGCCGCCAATATCGCACTAGCCTCGATCGTGGTGCCGGCGTGGCAATGGATGCAGCGGCTTCCCGAGAGCATTCCCAAGATCCAGCACAATCTCGAGCCTTTGATCCGTTTCTATTCGCGGCTCGAACGATTCGTCGACAAGACGCTGACCAATTTCGCTTCGGCGCCGGTGCGTCAGCCCGAGACGATCGCCGTCCCGCCACCGCGCTCTCTGCTCGACCTGTTCACCACATCGGCGCCCTCGGCGTTGATCGAGATGTTCTTCGCGATCCTCGTAATCTATTTCTTCCTCTCCGGCTGGACCCGGCTGCGGCGCAACGCGATCACCCGGCGGGCGAGCTTCGGCGGCGCGATGGCGACCGCGCGCGTGATCCAGGACGTGGTCGACGACACTTCGGCCTATCTCGGCACGATCACATTGATCAACGTGACTCTGGGGCTGATCGTCGCGGGAGCGCTATGGGCGATCGGCATGCCGACGCCGTTGATGTGGGGCGGCATCGTCGCCTTGCTCAACTACATTCCCTATATCGGTCCGGTGATGGCTGCGATGCTGTTGGGGCTCGGCGGGTTGATGAGCTTTGCCGACATCTGGTGGGCGCTGCTGCCCGCGGTGATGATGATCGGCGCGCATCTGATCGAAGCGAATGTGGTGACGCCGCTGATCGTCGGGCACCGGCTGACGATCAGCCCGATCCTGATCCTCGTCTCGCTGAGCTTCTGGGGCTGGGTGTGGGGCACGCCGGGGGCGCTGCTCGCGGTGCCGTTGCTGATCATCATCCAGACCGTGCTCAATGCCGCAGGCAAGCCCGACATCGCCGGATTCCTGTTCGAGCACGGCACGCTGATCCGCGATCCCGGCGACACGCGCACGCAGCGGCGAGAAAGTCGTGACCAATCCGGTTGACACCCCCCGAAGCCGGGGTTAGTGGCCGCCTCCTCGCTTAGAGAGCGGGTGTAGCTCAGTTGGTTAGAGCGCCGGCCTGTCACGCCGGAGGTCGCGGGTTCGAGCCCCGTCACTCGCGCCACGCGGGATACCCTTCGGGGTTCCCTGTGGTCAATTCGAAGCGGTTTCCATATCGCGGCATGCGTCGCCCCGCCTGGATCAAGCGGGTGTAGCTCAGTTGGTTAGAGCGCCGGCCTGTCACGCCGGAGGTCGCGGGTTCGAGCCCCGTCACTCGCGCCATGCCCCATCTCCGGATTGGCGCTGGCAAGCCGCGCGGATTGACTTCGCTGCCGCCGAAGCCTTCAATGCCTTGCAAACATAATGGTCGCGAATGCGTGCATCTGGGGAGATGGCGATGCGGCGAACTGTGATCCTGTTGCTTCCAATCCTGTTCGCCTGCAGCCACTGCGCGGGGCCCGAGCCGTCGCCCGAACCCAATCCGAGCACCGACAGCGCGACGATGGGACCGGAGGATCCGACCACCGCGCCGCCGGAAATCAGGCCGCCGAAGACCGCCTCGAGCGGGAGCACGATTCCGCGCGATCGTCCGCCAAGCTCGGCGGGGCCGCCCGTGACGGCCGGGGGTACGAGGACACCGGTGACGGGGAGTGCCCCGGCCGTCGCCCGGTCGAATGACGACGGGCTGGTGTCCTGCGACGCCGTCGACGACGACGTCTCCGCGGCCGATTGCCGCGAATTCACCCGCCAAAAGGCCAGGCTGAGGCCGGGCATGCTGGCATTCGATCCGCCGTCGAGGATGACCGTGGGCGTGACCTATGATCTGACGCTGAGCATCGGCAAGGCGGCAGATGCGGAGGACGTGCGCGCCGATGTGCGCCGTGAAGGACGCCGACTGGAGGAGCGCACGCTGCAGGTCGGCGCTTTCATGACCGCCCAGCTGACTGGCACGGCATTCACGATCAAGCTGCAGGGCGACCAGCCGGCGGAACGCAAGCTCGGCGCCGACCGGCGTGAAATCTGGCAATGGCAGGTGACGCCCACCCAACCGGGCGCCCAGCGCCTGCTGCTCAAGGTGTCGGCGGATGCGGTGCGGGCGGATGGTCAACGCCATCGCTTCTCGCTCTCCAATCGTCCGGTGGACGTACTGGTCGAGGTCTCGGCGTCCCAGCGACGCGAGAGTCGCGCCAAGGCGATCGAGGATTCACTGGGCCGCGGCGCGCGGGTGATGAGCGCGCTGGAGAAATGGCTGATCGGGCTGGCCGCTTTGCTCGCCGCGGCGGGCGGCGCGTGGCTCGCGCTGCGCAAGTTCGGCAAGGGCAAGGAGCTTCCGCCCGATACGCCGGTAGCCAAACCCTAGCGGCGGCCCCCGAACATCGCGTCGATCGCATAGCGGCCGGCACCCAGCGTCGCGAACAGCAGTCCGAACAGGATCAGGCTGGTCGCCGGAAAGGCGGCGCGGATGCCGAGCCTGGCATCGACCATCGCGAGCGCCACGGCGAAGTGGAGTGCGCAGAGCAGACCCGTCCAGCGCGTGGCGAGTCCCAGCACGAAGCTGACCCCGCAGGCGAACTGCGCCCAGACCGAGACCAAAGCGAGCCAGCGCGGCTCGGGAAAGCCATGTGCGCCGAGGAAGCGGGCGAACTCGGCCATGCGCGCGGCGCTCTGGATATTGTCCCAGACGCCCCAGATCAGGAAGGCGCCGATGACGAGGCGGGCGAGCAGCAATGCCGCATCGGAATAGCCCGCGAGCCCTGCGGTGCGACTGCGCCTGAAAGCCATGTTCTCTCCGCTATTTCCGAACCGCTATTAGCGGGGTTTCTCGGCACTGGCGACTGCCGGGTTGCGGGGAAGGCGCCAGCTGCCGGTCTCCATCCAGCGCAACAGCGGCTTGAGCGGCGTGATCCAGACGATCCCGAGCACGATATAGATCGCCAGCTGGGCGAGGATCGGCAGCGCCCCGATCTGGGCCGAGAAGCTGGCGACCGCCACCACCCAGACGAGGATGAGCAGAAGGATGGCCAGCGTGCCCGCGGGCTTGCGCCAGCTCGCTTTCACTTCTCCATGTGCCACAACATACCCTCCTCGGTGATGATCGCCTGCAGCGGCACGTCCCAGATATCGGCGGGAATGGCAGGGACCTCCTGGACCGACCAGGCAATTCCAACCCGCCATGCATTCTCATAGCGGGCGAAGGCGCGATCATAGTGTCCGGCACCCTGACCGAGACGGTTGAGCCGTCGGTCGAATCCCACCAGCGGGGTGAGGATGATGTCGGGGATAATTTCCGGGCTCGCCGGATCGGGCTGGCGAAGGCTGAACGGGCCCGCGACCAGCGGCGCGCCGAGCTCCCAGGCGAGGAAACGAATCGGCGAGGCACGATCCACGACGAAGGGCAGGGCCAAGGTGCAGCCCGCAGCGGCTGCTGCGGCGGCGAGCTGGGTCGGGTCGGCCTCGCTGCCGACCGGGCAATAGGTGGCAACTGCAAGGCCGGGCCGGAGGCGCTCGACGAACGCCTCTGGCGCGAGAATCGCGGTCGAGGATTGCGCGGCGAAGCCGTCGCGGTCGGCACGGAGTTTGGCGCGAAGCGCGGGCTTGTCGAGGATCATAAGCGAAGAATGCGGTGGCGGGACCGCCATGGCCGTTTGCCAGAATATCCTCTGACGCGCGTTACGTCAGGTGGGAACCATGTGCGACAGACCAGGATCTGCACAGGGACAGCTCCCATGGATGATGAATAGCCTCAGGGATATGCCGAGGCTCGTACCGGGCAGTTCCCGCCGTGAATGCATGTAGGGTGGCGAACGGCGGGACGCAACGGGGGTAATTCCGTTATCGCCGTCACGCCTCCGCCGCATCCTCTTCAAGCGCTGCGGCCACTGCTTCGAGCCGATCGGCGATGCGTTCGAGAAGTACCGGTGACACGCCTGCGGGCGGATTGCGCTGCACTTCGTCGACCAGATCGGCGAGGATCAGCGAGAGATAGACGAGCGTGCGTTCGGCATTGAGCCCTCCCGACGCGCGATGCGCGGTCTCCGCATGCTTTTGCAGGATCGATTCGAGGTGGCGGAGATGCGGCTCGTCGCCGTCGCGCGCGGCGACCGAATAGCTGCGGCCGGCGATGCTGATGTCGATCTCCGCCATCAATCGGCCTCGACGCTCTGGCTCTCGCGCGCGATCAGTACGTCGAGCGAGGCCACGGCTTCTTCGATCCGGTTGCGCAGCTTGCTGTGCCGCCGTGCGAGACGCGCCGTCGCATAGGCGCGCGCAGCGGCCGCGGTCTCGATCCGCGCGAGTGCCTGTTCGATACGATCTTCCGGGCTTACGGCCATGACTGCACCGATTAGGCAGCGCGGGCCGGCGCCGCAAGAGACGATGCGGCTAACCGCCCGTCGTTTTCCGGTTGCGGGCGAACGGCTTCGCAAAACCGGCCGGCGCGGCGGTTGACGCGCGGGCGCCTGCGTCCCAAAGGCGTCCGCGACCAGCAGGGGAGTCCCAGTGACCGTTTCCTTCAGCGATTGCGCCAATGCGATCCGCGCCCTTTCGATGGACGCCGTCGAGGCGGCCAATTCGGGCCATCCAGGCATGCCGATGGGCATGGCCGACGTCGCGACGGTGCTGTTCCAGCGCTATCTGAAATTCGATCCCGCCGCTCCCAAATGGCCCGATCGCGACCGCTTCGTGCTGTCGGCGGGCCATGGATCGATGCTGATCTATTCGCTGCTCCATCTGACCGGCTATGCCCGCCCGACGCTCGACGACATCAAGCGCTTCCGTCAGGTCGGCAGCCCGTGCGCGGGGCATCCCGAGAATTTCGAACTCGCCGGAGTAGAGGCGACCACCGGGCCGCTCGGCCAGGGGCTGGCGATGGCGGTGGGCATGGCGATCGCCGAGCGTCATCTGAACGGCGTGTTCGGCAACGAGCTGGTCGATCACCGCACCTGGGTGATTGCCGGCGACGGCTGCCTGATGGAGGGCATCAACCACGAGGCGATCGGGCTTGCCGGACATCTCAAGCTCGATCGGCTGATCGTGCTGTGGGACGACAACAAGATCACCATCGACGGATCGGTGTCGCTTTCGTCGAGCGAGGACATTCCCGCGCGCTATGAAGCGACCGGCTGGCACGTCGTCGAGTGCGACGGGCATGACGAGTTCGATATCGTCTCCGCCATCGAGGAGGCGATCTCCGACGACCGGCCGTCGCTGATCCGTTGCCGCACGATCATCGGAAAGGGCGCGCCGAACAAGCAGGGCACCTCGAAGGTCCACGGCGCCGCGCTCGGCAAGGACGAAGTCGCCGCCGCGCGCGAGACGCTGGGCTGGCATCATCCCGCGTTCGAGATTCCCGGCGACATCCGCGAGGCGTGGCTGACCGCGGGCAAACGCGGTACGAAGCCGCACGCCGAATGGCAGGCGCGGCTCGATGCGCATCCCGACCGGCTCGGCTGGAACCGCCGCGGCGAAGTGCCGGCCGATTTGTTGAAGCCCTATGTCGAGCAACTCCTTGCCAATCCGCAGAAGGTCGCGACGCGCAAGGCCTCCGAGATGGCGCTCGAGGAGATCAACACCTTGCTGCCGGAGACGATCGGCGGCTCCGCCGACCTCACCGGATCGAACAACACGCTGACCAGGCAGCTCGTCGCGCTCACTGCGGGCACTTACGAGGGGCGCTACCTCTATTACGGCATCCGCGAGTTCGGGATGGCCGCGGCGATGAACGGCATGGCGCTGCACGGCGGGGTGATCCCCTATGGCGGCACGTTCCTTGTTTTCTCGGACTATGCCCGCGGCGCGATCCGCCTGTCGGCGCTCCAGCAGGCGCGCGTCGTCTATGTAATGACCCATGATTCGATCGGGCTCGGCGAGGATGGTCCGACCCATCAGCCGATCGAGCATCTGATGAGCCTGCGCCTCATCCCCAATCTCCACGTCTATCGCCCGTGCGACACGGTCGAGACCGCCGAGTGCTGGGAACTCGCGCTCAGCCGGACCGACGGTCCGGCCTTGCTCGCGCTCAGCCGCCAGAATCTGCCCCAGCTGCGCACCGAGGCCGCCGAGAATCGCTGCGCGCGCGGCGGCTATGCGTTATTCGAGGCCGAGGCGCCGCGAAAAGTGGTGCTGATCGCCACCGGATCGGAAGTCGAGGTCGCGGTCGCGGTCCGCGAGGCGCTCGAGGCGCAGGGGATCGGCGCCGACCTGGTCTCGATGCCGAGCTTCGAGCATTTCGAGGCACAGGACGCGCAGTATAAGCGCGACATCCTGCCGCAGGACGCGCTCAGAGTGTCGATCGAGGCCGGCGCGACCTTCGGGTGGGAGCGCTACACGGGCAGCGACGGCCTACGCTTTGGTGTCGATGTATTCGGCGCTTCGGGCCCCTATCTGGGCCTTTACGAGCATTATGGGCTCACCGCAGGGAACATCGTCCCGCGGATCATCGCCAGGTTGAACGGAGAACAGGCATGACGAAGGTTGCGATCAACGGTTTTGGGCGCATCGGACGGCTGGTCGCGCGCGCGATCCTCGAGCGTCCCGACAGCGGGCTCGAGCTGGTGACGATCAACGACCTCGCCGACGCCAAGTCCAATGCGTGGCTGTTCAGCCGCGATAGCGTCCACGGCAAATATCCGGGCACTGTAAGCGCCGACGGCAACGATCTCGTCATCGACGGCAAGCGCATCAAGGTGACCGCGGAGAAGGATCCGGCAAACCTTCCCCACGCCGCCAACCAGGTCGATCTGGTGCTCGAATGCACCGGCTTCTTCACCGATCGCGCTTCGGCCCAGAAGCATATCGATGCTGGCGCGAAGAAGGTGCTGATCTCGGCCCCCGGCAAGAATGTCGACCTCACCGTCGTGTTCGGCGTCAACCATGACAAGCTAGAGGCCGGCCACACGATCGTCTCGAACGCGTCGTGCACCACCAATTGCCTCGCGCCGGTGGCCAAGGTGCTCAACGACAGCGTCGGCATCGAGCGCGGCCTGATGACCACCGTCCACGCCTACACCAACGACCAGAAGATCCTCGACCAGATCCATCCGGACCTGCGTCGTGCCCGCGCCGCTGCGATGAACATCATCCCGACCACCACCGGCGCCGCGCGTGCGGTGGGTGAAGTGCTTCCCGAGCTCAAGGGCAAGCTCGACGGCTCGGCGATCCGCGTTCCGGTGCCGGACGGCTCGTTGGTTGACCTGACCTTCACCCCCAAGCGCGACACCACTCGGGAGGAGATCAATTCGATCCTCAAGGCGGCGTCGGAGAGCGGCCCGCTCAAAGGCGTATTGGTCTATTCGGACGAGCCGCTCGTCTCGATCGACATCGTCCACACCCCGGCCTCGTCGACCGTCGACAGCCTCGAGACCGCGGTCATCGACGGCAAGCTGGTCCGCGTCGTCAGCTGGTACGACAATGAATGGGGCTTCTCGAACCGCATGGTCGACACCGCCTCGGCAATGGCGAAGCTCAACTAAGCCGCTTGGCGCATCAGGTCCCCCTTCCGCTCGCGGGAGGGGTTAGGGGAGGGGCCGTCGTCCAAAGGCAAGATATGGACGCGGTCAGGCCCTCCCCCGACCCCTCCCGCAAGCGGGAGGGGAGCGATTATGGATAGGGCAGGGATATGGCGCGCAACTTCAAGACGCTCGACGACATGGGTGACATCACCGGCAAGCGGGTCCTCGTCCGCGAGGATCTCAACGTGCCGATGGCCGACGGCGCGGTAACCGACGACACGCGGCTGCGCGCCACCCTCCAGACCGTCACCGAACTCGCAGATCGCGGCGCGATCGTGCTGATCCTCGCCCATTTCGGCCGTCCCAAGGCGCCGACGCCGGAATTCTCGCTCGCCCAGATCGTCAAGCCCTATGAAACGGCGCTTGGCCGTCCGGTGCGCTATATCGACTGGGAGGGCGCCGCCGCGAATGTCGCGACGCTCCAGCCGGGCGACGTGGCCGTCCTTGAGAATACCCGCTTCTTCGGTGGCGAGGAGAAGAACGACCCCGCCACGGTGGATCGCTTCGCCGCGCTCGGCGACCTCTATGTCAACGACGCTTTCTCCGCCGCGCACCGCGCCCATGCCTCGACCGAGGGCCTCGCCCACAAGCTCCCCGCCTTTGCCGGCCGCCAGATGGAGGCCGAGCTCGATGCGCTCGACAAGGCGCTCGGTAATCCCGAGCATCCGGTTGCGGCGGTGGTCGGCGGGGCCAAGGTCTCGACCAAACTCGACGTGCTCAAGCATCTGGTCGCGCAGGTCGATCATCTGATCATCGGCGGCGGCATGGCCAATACCTTCCTCGCCGCGCGTGGCGTGAACGTCGGCAAGTCGCTGTGCGAGCACGACCTCACCGGCACCGCCGAGGAAATCCTCGATGCCGCCGAAAAGGCGAATTGCACCGTGCATCTGCCCTATGACGTGGTCGTGGCGAAGGAATTCCGCGCCAATCCGCCGGTACGTACGGTGAACGTGCACGAGGTTGCCGAGGACGAGATGATCCTCGACGTCGGTCCCGCCGCGACCGAGGCGCTGGGCGATGTGCTCAAGAATTGCCGGACGCTCGTCTGGAACGGCCCGATGGGCGCGTTCGAGACTCCGCCGTTCGACACTGCCACCGTCGCACTGGCGAAGACCGCCGCAGCGCTCACCAAGGAGGGTTCGCTGGTCTCGGTCGCGGGGGGTGGGGACACCGTCGCCGCGCTCAATCAGGCTGGCGTTGCGGACGACTTCACCTTCGTCTCGACTGCCGGTGGTGCCTTTCTCGAATGGATGGAAGGCAAGGAATTGCCCGGGGTCGCCGCGCTGGCGCGTTGACCCGGCAGGAACCGGCCTCCCTTTCGGCGTAAGCCGCGGGCCGACTGGCGCTTTGTCTGCCGTTGTCAGGCTTCCGCAGGTGCGAAGGGCTGGCTAGAGCCCGCGGCACAGGGACGAATCCAAGGGGAAGTCATGAGCATCACGCCCGCAGTCCGCGCCATCCTTGCGAACTACGAATCCGACAATCCCGGAGTCAAAGCCAACCTCGCCCGGATCCTGATGCACGGCCGGCTCGGCGGCACGGGCAAGCTGATCATTCTGCCGGTCGACCAAGGCTTCGAACACGGGCCGGCGCGCAGCTTCGCAGTCAATCCCGATGCCTATGATCCCCATTATCACTATCAGCTGGCGATCGACGCCGGCCTGAGCGCCTATGCCGCGCCGCTCGGCATGATCGAGGCAGGCGCGGGCACCTTTGCCGGCCAGATCCCGACGATCCTCAAGGTCAACAGCTCGAACAGCTGGGCGACCGGTATCAACCAGGCTGTTACCGGCAGCGTCGACGATGCGCTGCGGCTCGGTTGCTCGGCGATCGGCTTCACCATCTATCCCGGCGCCGACGACGTGTTCGACATGATCGAAGAGATCAAGGAACTCTCCGCCGAGGCCAAGGCGGTCGGAATCGCTACGGTGATCTGGTCCTATCCGCGCGGCGGCAATCTTTCGAAGGAAGGTGAGCTGGCGCTCGATGTCGGCGCCTATGCCGCGCACATGGCGGCGTTGCTCGGGGCGCACATCATCAAGGTCAAGCTGCCTTCCGCGCATATCGAGCAGAAGGATGCAGGTAAGGCCTATGAGGGCACCGATTGGTCCGCCCAGTCCGATCGGGTGAAGCATGTCGTGAAGTCCTGCTTCAACGGCCGCCGCATCGTCGTCTTCTCGGGCGGCGCTGCCAAGGGCGAGGACGCCGTCTATCAGGACGCGCGCGACATTCGCGACGGCGGCGGCAACGGCTCGATCATCGGCCGCAATACCTTCCAGCGCAAGCGCGAGGATGCCATCGCGATGCTCGACAAATTGATGCGCATCTACAAGGGCGAGGAATGATCGCCGCGTGAGCCCCGGCGAGCACCCGTATCATCGCAGCCTTGCGCCGATGATGTGGGTGTTCTTCGGGCTCGCCTGCACCGAATTGGTCGTCGTCCACTTTCTCGTCGCTTTGTGGGATTGGCGCGTCGCGCTCGCGCTGTCGCTGGTCAGCCTCACGGGAATTGTCTGGCTGGGCATGGTCATCGCTTCGTTCCGGCGATTGCCGGTGATCCTCGACGACGATCAGGTGCTGATGCGCGCGGGACGATTGCGTGCGGTACGGGTTCCTCTGGACGCGATCGCCGAAATCCGCACGCGATGGGATGCGGAGGAAGTGAAAGGGCGTGACGTGCTCAATCTCGCGTTGATCGCCTATCCGAACGTGATGCTGGAACTTCGCCACCCGCTAGGCAGCCGGCGCGCAATCCGCCGCGTGGCGCACCGGTTCGACGACCTGGCGGCTTTCCACGGCGCGCTCGCGGCTGCTATCGGTGCGGCTGACAGGAGGTAGCGGCATCATGAGCAGCGATTTCGGGCGTCGGCCGGTGCTTGCCGGGCTTGCGCTCGCTCTGATCGGCACGAACGCATCGGCAAAGGGGATGAAGATGGAAGATCAGGTGCCGTTCGGAGTGATCGGCAAGATGAAGGCGCAGCCGGGCAAGCGCGCCGCACTGATTGCAATCCTCGGATCGGGCACCGGCGCGATGCCGGGATGCCGCGCCTATCTGATCGCCGAGGACGCCAAGGATCCCGATGCGATCTGGATCACCGAGATCTGGGACGACGCAGCGAGCCACAGGGCCTCGCTGCAGCTTCCGGCGGTGCGCGACGCGATCGCCAGGGGGCGGCCGCTGATCGCCGGGTTCGAGCTGAGCGCTGAAACGCGGCCGGTTGCCGATGCCAGTTTCTGGAAGTAGCGAATCGATCGCGCCGACGATGCAGGGCGTCGACGCCTATATCGTCGAGCGGCTGCTCGATTCGGATCCGATATTGGAGGCTGCGCTGGCGCGGAATGCGGCGGCTGGACTTCCCCCCATCGACGTGTCGGCTACGCAGGGCAAGATGCTCCATCTGCTCGCGCGGATGGCGGGAGCGAGGCGCATCCTCGAGGTGGGCACGCTCGGCGGCTATTCGACGATCTGGCTGGCGCGTGCGCTCTCGCCGGAGGGGCGGCTGATAACGCTGGAACTCGATCCGCATCATGCCGAGGTCGCGCGTGCCAATATCGCGGCGGCGGGGCTCGCGGATTGCGTCGAGGTGCACACCGGCGCGGCGATCGGCACGCTCGACGCGATGATCGCGGCGAACGAACCGCCGTTCGACCTGGTGTTCATCGATGCCGACAAGGAAAGCAACGTCGCCTATGTGAAGGCCGCGCTGGCGCTCTCGCGGCCCGGCACCACGATCATCGTCGACAATGTCGTGCGCGAGGGTGGGGTGGTCGACTCCGACAGCGATGATCCGCGGATCCGGGGAACACGGGCGTTGTTCGACGCAGTGGCCGCCGAACCGCGGCTCGACGCCACCGCAGTGCAGACCGTGGGAGCCAAGCATTGGGATGGCTTCCTGCTCGCCATCGTCAGCGGGTGAGCGACTGGCCGATCATCGATTTGAGCGTCTGTGCGTCGTGGATGGCATGGGCGTCGATGTCGTTGTTGAAATAGGCCCAGACCGCCCGTCCGCCGCGCGCCTGATCGAGCATCCAATCGGCCCAGTCGAGCAGGCGTTCGTCCGAATAACGGCCCCAATATTTGCCCTCGCCGCCGTGAAAGCGGACATAGGCTGCCGGGCCCAGCGCGATCCGCGGACTTTCCAGCCCGGGCATGTCCTGCGCGCAGAAGCTCGCGCCATAGCGATCGAGCAGCGCGAAGACCTCATCAATGTACCAGCTTTTGTCGCGGAATTCGAATACGTTGAGAACATCCTTTGGAACTAGTTGTAAAAAACTCTCGAGACGATCGAGGTTGAGCCGGAAGCGCGGCGGGAGCTGGTAAAGGATCGGGCCGAGCGCCGGCTGCAAGTGACGGAAGGGCGCCATCATGCGCTCGAGCGGCTCTGCGCAATCCTTCAGCTTCTTTGCCTGGGTGAGAAAGCGATTGGCCTTGATCGCGTAGCAGAAACCCGGCCGCGCCTGTTCGCGCCACGCGTCGAAGGTTTCGGCGGTGGGCAGGCGATAGAAGCTGTTGTTGATCTCGACCGTGTCGAAATGCTCGGCGTAGAAGGCGAACCAGTTCTTGACCGCCAGCTTCTCGGGGTAGAAGCGGCCACGCCAGTGGGCGTAGACCCAGCCCGAACAACCGATGCGGATTTCCGTGAGCCCGGAGTTGACCATGCACGATCCCGAAGACGATGATGCCGACAACGCACTGGAGGGCTTTGCGGATCAATTTGTCCGCGATCACCGGCGACCGGCATGTCAGCTCTACCTGGTCTCGCCGCTCGACGTGACCGGCGGGTTCGCCGATCGGCTCGCGCGTGCGCTCGATGCCGGGCCGGTGGCGGCGTTCCAGTTCCGGGTGAAGGACGTGGACCAGCACGAGGCGGCGCGGCTGGCCGAGCCGCTCCAGCGGATCTGCGGCGATCGCGACGTGGCGTTCCTGATCAACGACAGCATCAGCCTCGCCAAGCGGTTAGGTGCCGATGGTGTGCATCTCGGCCAGGAGGATGGCGACCCGCGCGAGGCGCGTTCCGTGCTCGGCCCCTCGGCGCAGATCGGCGTGACGGTTCACGACAGCCGCCATCTCGCGATGGAGGCCGGGGAGGCCGGGGCCGATTACGTCGCGTTCGGGGCGTTTTATCCGACCCTCACCAAGGAAGTGCGGCACCATGCCGAGCCCGCACTGCTGAGCTGGTGGACGACTGTGTTCGAAATCCCCTGTGTCGCGATCGGCGGGATCACGCCGGACAATGCGCGGCCGCTGATAACCGCCGGCGCGGACTTCATCGCGGTGTCGGCGGCGGTGTGGGGGGGCGACGAGGCTGCCGCCATCAAGGCATTCGAGGCGGTGCTGGCGGGCTGAGCGCCGGCCCCAGACCGGAAACAAGGACGCGCGAGTTCGTTCTCGCGCCAGTCTTTGTCGGTCGGGAGTACCTGGTTTGCGTATGATTTTTGGTGCTGCGGCATGTGCTGCGGTGATTGCGTTCAGTCCGCTTTCCGCCGCGCCCGAGGCGATGACACCCAAAGGCAAGCCGCCGATCGACTGGACGATCATGCACGCGCAGGTGATCCTCGATTCGCTCGGCTTCTCGCCGGGGATCGTCGACGGGCGCGACGGCCAGTCGCTCACCGCGGCGCTCAAGGCGTTCCAGCTGACCCGCGGGCTCCAGACCAGCGGCGAACTTGATCGTGTGACGCTGAGCGCATTGCACCAATATCGGGCGCGGCGGCCGGTGACGCGGGTCACGATCGATCCGGCGATGCTGCAGGGGCCCTTCATCAATCCGATGCCGGAAGAACCCGAGGACCAGGCGAAGCTGTCGGCGCTTGGCTATACCCGGCCGCTCGAGAAGCTGGCGGAGATGTTTCACACCACGCCCGAGGTGCTGGTCGAGCTCAACCCGGGCGGCGGCACCATCGCCCCGGACACGGCCTTCTTCTTCCCCAATGTCGTGGCCGAGTCGCGTGATTATCGGGGCGACCTCAAGCCCGCGTGGCGCCAGACGCTGGCCGATCTCAACGTCGATGCGCGCCAGCCGGCGGGGGACCATGTCGTGGTCGACAAGTCCGAGAAGGTGCTCAAGGTGTTCGACGCCGATGACCGGCTGGTCGCACAGTTCAGCGCGACGATGGGCAGCCAACATGATCCGTTGCCGATCGGGACGTGGAAGATCAACGTCGTCGATACCAATCCCAGGTTCCACTATAATCCGGACCTGTTCTGGGATGCCCGGAAGGACGACGAGAAGGCGATGCTGCCGCCGGGGCCGAACGGGCCGGTCGGCGTGGTATGGCTCGATCTGTCGAAGGAGCATTACGGCATCCACGGCACCCCCGAGCCCCAGACGATCGGGCGCACCCAGAGTCACGGCTGCATCCGGCTGACCAATTGGGACGCGGCGCGGCTGGCGTTGATGGTCAAGCCCGGCGCCGAAGCCGTGTTCCAGGAATAATCCCATGCTAAAGCGGCTGACGATGGGAGTGGGGGGGATCTTGCTTCTGGCGTTGGCCGGATTGGCGTCGATGATCCGCATCGTGCCTGGCGAGCCCTCGCCTGTCGCCCCGCCGGCTGTCCAGACGGCCGAGGCGCCGGCGGCGTCCACGGGCAATTGGACGCATCCGCTGCTCACCGTTCCGGTGCAAGGCGTCTCGCGTGCGCAGATCGTCGACACCTGGGGCCAGTCGCGCGCGAACGGGGCGCGGACGCACCAGGCCACCGACATCATGGCGCCGGCGGGCACGCCGGTGATCGCCGCGGCGCCGGGGACCGTCGAAAAACTGTTCTACAGCCAGGGCGGCGGCGGGATCACGCTCTATGTGCGCTCGCCCGATCGGCAATGGAGCTATTATTATGCCCATCTCCAGCGCTACGCGCCGGGCGTGGTGGAGGGCATGCAAGTGAAGGCGGGCGATCCGCTCGGCCTGGTCGGGGATACCGGCAATGCGGGCGCCGGCAATCATCATCTGCATTTTGCCCTGTCGCACATGCAGCCGTCGGAGAGCTGGTGGAAAGGCCAGCCGGTCAATCCCTATCCGCTGCTTGCGGGGCGCCGTTAACGTTCGTACTATGTTCCTCACGGCAAGGGAGGAACGAAGATGCAGGGCGGCTGCAACTGCCGATATATTCGCTATCGGATGACGTCGGCGCCGATTTTCGTGAACGGATGTCACTGCCGCGTCTGCCAGCGCGAGACCGGCTCGGCGTTCGCGATCAACGCGATGATCGAGGCGGACAGAATCGAGATGCTGACCGACGGCGAGCCGGAGATCTTCGTCACCCGGTCCGGCAGCATGACCACGAGCGGCGCGCGTTGCCCGCGCTGCGGCGTCGGGCTGTGGGGCACCCATCCCGATTTTGGCGATGCCATACGCTTCGTCCGGGGCGGGACGCTGGACGAGCGGATCCTGCCCGACGCGCATTTCTTCACGGTCACGCGGCATCCGCTCGTCCAGGTGCCCGACGATGTGCCGAGCTTTCCAGGCTTGCCGGAGCCTGGAGATCCAGAGATCTGGAGCACCGAGGTGCAAGCACGTATAGACTTGGCGCTGGCCGCGCGCTTGCCCGAAGCGTGATGCATCGCTAAAGGCCCGGCCTTCGCTCTTTCTCAGCTTACAGGTCTCGATCCATGAAGATCAGCGGCGTGGACATCCGTCCCGGCAATATCATCGAATATGAAGGCGGCATCTGGCGCGCCGTGAAGATTCAGCACACCCAGCCCGGCAAGGGCGGTGCGTACATGCAGGTCGAGATGAAGAACCTCATCGACGGCCGCAAGAACAACGTCCGCTTCCGCTCGGCGGAGACGGTCGAGCGCGTGCGCCTCGACACCACGGACTTCCAGTTCCTGTTCCGCGACGGCGACCAGCTGACGTTCATGGACAAGGCCACTTACGACCAGATCACGCTCGACGCGGGCATCCTCGGCGATGCTGCGGCGTTCCTGCAGGACGGCATGGACGTGGTGATGGAGCTTTACGACGAGAAGCCGATCTCGGTGCAGTTGCCCGACACGATCGAAGCGCTGATCGTCGAGGCCGACGCGGTGGTGAAGGGCCAGACGGCGTCGTCGTCGTACAAGCCGGCTGTGCTCGAGAACGGCGTTCGCGTGATGGTTCCGCCGCATATCGCCAGCGGAACCCGCATCGTCGTCGACGTCTACGAACAGACCTACGTCCGCCGGGCAGACTGACGATGCGCCTGCGCCTGCTCCTCGTGGCGGCACTGCTCGCCGCCACGCCGGCAGCCGCGCAGACGCCGCCTGCCGAGGACTCGCTCGCCGCGATCGGCGACTGGGTCGGCAAGTTCGTGGCGTTGTCGGCGGAGCCCGCCAAGGCGTCCGCGACATGCGGGCCCCAGCTCGGCAACGTCATCGCCAAGGTGCGCGATTCGACGAGCGCGCGTGCGGCGGTGCCGCAGATCCGTCCTTGCATCGAGGAGATCCGCACCGCCTATCGCGGCTCCGCGCAGGCGCTGGCGCAATTCGCGCCCGCGCCGCCGACGCTCGAGGCAGCCACCAATTTCGACACGCGGAAGCTGATCGAGGATCAGCGCGGGCAATTCGTCGCCGCTTTGGCCTATCTCGACCAGCTCGATGCGTTCCTTGCCACGATGGCTGCGAACGATCGCGCCGGCGCGGCACGACTCTTCCCCAAGATGCGGGCGGGAGGCGCGGCGCTCGTCGATGGCACGATCCTCCAGATGCGCGCCTATCAAGGAATCGCGCGATACGGCTTCATCCGCAGCTCCCTCACCTTGCGGATCGTCGTGGCCGAAGCGGCGAAGCTGCCGATGACCGGTGCCATAGGCCCGGGGAGCTTCACGATCGGGAACGGGCTCAAGGCGCTGGCTCCTCGGGCGGGCGCCGCGGCTGCCGGCATCCGGACGGGCTGGGAGCAGGACAAGGCGTCGCTCCGCGCGCTCGTCGGCGACGACGCCACGATGGAGCCGCTCATCGAACGCATGGCGCCGACGGTCGAGAAGATCGCCGTATCGGGCGATGCGATCGCGGCCGCCTTGCAGCGGGCAGGGCGCCAGCCGGTCGTTCCGGCCGCGGAGGCGCTGGCATTGCTGAACGAACTCAACCGGCACGAACTCGCAATCGCGAAATCGCTCCAGGATTTCGCTCAAACCCTTCAGACGATTGGCAAGTAATGGTTTCTCACTCCGGCATCATCACCGTCATCGAGCGCGCGGTCCGCAAGGCCGGGCCGCGGCTGCGGCGCGATTTCAATGAGGTCCAGCACCTCCAGGTGAGCCGCAAGGGTCCCGCCGACTTCGTGTCGGTCGCCGACAAGCGCGCCGAAGACACGCTGATCGAGGAACTCCAGAAGGCGCGGCCCGACTGGGGCTTTCTCGTCGAGGAGCGCGGCGAGATCGAAGGCGATCCGAACAAGCCCCGCTGGATCATCGATCCGCTCGATGGCACCAGCAACTTTCTCCACGGCATCCCGCATTTCTGCATGTCGATCGCAGTCGAGGATCCGCACGGCAGCCAGGGCAAGCCCGAGATCACCCACGGCTATATCTACCAGCCGATCACCGATGAGAGCTTTTGGGCCGAGAAGGGCCGCGGCGCCTGGCTGCAGGATCAGCGTTTGCGCGTCTCGGCGCGCCGCGATCTCGCCGACGCACTGATCGCAACCGGGATCCCGTTCCTCGGTCATGGCAATTTCGCCGAATGGAGTCGCATCTTCGGTGCGGTGGCGCCCGAAGTGGCGGGGATCCGCCGGATGGGTGCGGCAGCGCTAGACCTCGCCTGGGTCGCCGCGGGGCGCTTCGACGGCTATTGGGAATCGGACCTCAAGCCTTGGGACGTCGCGGCGGGCATGCTGTTGGTGAAGGAAGCCGGCGGTTTTCTCACCGACTATCGCGGGCAGGACATGGCGCGCGAGCGCAATCAGTTCCTCGCGGCCAACGACGTGCTGCACTCCAAGCTTCACAAGCTCGTCGCGAACTCGCTTCGGTGATCCGCGGGGTCGCGCTGCTGCTGGCCCTCGGTGCCGCAGCGGACGCGCCGCAAACCCTGTTCGCGGCCCCGGCCGAGCACCGGCTGGTCGAGGGCATCGCCACCGACGGCAAGGTGGTATGGCTGTCCAGTGTCCTCGATCGCACGATCCTCGCCCGGACGCAGGAGGGGATGCGCCGTTTCGTTATGCCGAAGGGCACGCTGCACCCGATGGGGCTGGCCTTCGACGCGCGGCGCGACTGGCTGTGGATCGCGACCGATTGTCCTGAACTCCCAAGCATCGCCAGATGCGATGGCGGGGCGCTGGTCGCGGTCGATCGGAAGGGGCGGCTCAAGGCAAGGCTCGCGCCGGCGAAGGGCTTCCACCCGGGCGACGTGTCGATGGGCGAGGGCGCTGTCTTCGTCTCGGATACGCTCAACGGCGCGGTCTATCGCCTGCTGCCGGACGGACGCAGCTTCCGGACGCTGATTGCGCCGGGGATCGGCCGTTCGGCACAGGGCACCGCGCTCTCCCCCGACGGCGGGCGGTTGATCGTCGCGGATTACGGACGAGGTATTGCCAGTGTCGATCTGGCAAGCGGGGTACGGACGCTCCTGCCGATGCTGGACGGCAAACCGCTGCGCGGGGTGGATGGCCTGGTGCGCGTGGGCGACCGATATTTCATGATCTACAACGCCAGCAGCCCGGCTTCGCTGATCGCGTTTCGTGTAACCGGCGCGGGGATCGAGGCCGATGTCGTGCATCGCGGGGCGCCACTTGCGGACCCGACGCAACTGACCGTGGATGGCAAGCGTTTGCTGGTCGTCGCGGATGCCGGCTGGCCGGCTGCGATCAAGGGCGATACGGCGCCCCGGGAAGGGGCTGCTATCGTCGCGTTCGGCGTGCCTTAACCCCTGCTAGTTGCGAGTGATTCTCAGGGCTTTCCGCCCTTGCCGCACTCCTTTCACAGTCCTAGAAGCCCCCCAAGATTCCGCATCCGCGAGAAGGCACCTTGGTCGATCTAAGCGAATATCTGCCGATCCTGCTGTTCCTCGGCGTCGCACTGGTGCTCTCTAGCGCCTTCGTGTTTCTGCCGATGCTGGTTGGCCGGCTCACCGGCACCCATCAGCCGACGCCGGAGAAGCTCACCGAATATGAGTGCGGCTTCCCCGCCTTCGAGGATTCGCGCAGCCAGTTCGACGTGCGCTTCTATCTCGTCGCGATCCTCTTCATCATCTTCGATCTCGAAGCGGCGTTCCTCTATCCCTGGGCCGTCTCTGTGTTCGACCTCGGCTGGACCGCGTGGATCTCGATGATGATCTTCATTGCCGAGCTTGCGCTCGGGCTTGTTTACGCGTGGAAGAAAGGTGCGTTGGAGTGGGAGTAGAACTCAGCCCTCCGCCTCCGGGGACGCTCCCCAATGTGGCGTTTCTCGACGACATCAATGCCGAGATCGGCGACAAGGGTTTCCTCGTCACCTCGACCGAGGAGCTGTTCCAGTGGGCCCGCACCGGCTCGCTGTGGTGGATGACCTTCGGGCTCGCCTGCTGCGCGGTCGAGATGATCCACGTCAATATGCCGCGCTACGACATGGAGCGCTTCGGCGCCGCGCCGCGCGCATCTCCGCGCCAGTCGGACGTGATGATCGTCGCGGGCACTTTGTGCAACAAGATGGCCCCGGCGCTGCGCCGGGTCTATGATCAGATGTCCGAGCCGAAATACGTCATTTCGATGGGCAGCTGTGCCAATGGCGGCGGTTATTATCATTACAGCTACAGCGTCGTGCGCGGTTGCGACCGAATCGTTCCGGTGGATATCTATGTTCCCGGCTGCCCGCCGACCGCCGAAGCGTTGCTTTACGGGGTGATGCAGCTTCAGCGGAAGATCCGTCGCATCGGGACGATGGAACGGTGAGGGCGCCTGCTCCCAGATATGCGCCCAATGACGGCGTGATCGAGGCCGCGCAGGCTGTCCTCGGTGACATGCTGATCGACAGCAAGGACGCCGTGGGCGAGGTCTCGCTCACCGTCGCGCGCGAATCGCTGGTCGAGGCGATGTTGGCGCTGCGCGACACGCCGGGGCTCGAATATCAGCAATTGAGCGAGATCGCCGGCGCAGACTATCCCTCGCGTGCCGAACGTTTCGATGTGGTCTATCAATTGCTGTCGTTCACCCGGAACCACCGCATCCGCATTCGCGTGACCACCGACGAGGAAAAGCCGGTGCCGTCGGTGACCGGGATCTGGCCGGTAGCCGGCTGGCTCGAGCGCGAAGTCTATGACATGTACGGCGTGCTGTTCGACGGCAATACCGATCTGCGCCGCATCCTCACCGATTACGGCTTTGTCGGGCACCCGCTGCGCAAGGATTTCCCGCAGACCGGTTATGTCGAGCTGCGTTACTCCGAAGAGGCGAAGCGGGTCGTCTATGAGCCGGTCAATCTGGCGCAGGATTTCCGCAATTTCGACTTCATGAGTCCGTGGGAAGGGGCGGCCTATGTGCTGCCCGGCGACGAGAAAGCGGTGCCCGGACCGGGCCCGGCCGATACGCCGCAGGCCAAACCGGCAGCTCCGGCGCCCACGCCGACCGACGCTCCCAGGGTTCCCGAAGCCAAGGGGGCGCCGACGGCCCTGAATGCGGACGAAATCCAGAAGGCCGACGCGCCGGCCGCCAAGGCGGCGAAGCCGCGCGCCAAGCGGGCCAAGACCGATGACGGCACCGCGTCGACCGGCGCCGGGGAAAGCTCGCCGGGGAACCGCCGCAAGTCGAAGCCCAGGGATCCCGATGTGATCCCCACCAAGGGTGAGGGGCAGAACGAATGACCGACACCGTCGAAAAGATGATGGACCGCGAGGGCGAGGGTCTCAACGATCCGGCCACCGGCGACGTCGCCATCGCCAATTACACGATCAATTTCGGCCCGCAGCACCCGGCGGCGCACGGCGTTCTGCGCCTCGTCACTGAGCTGGACGGCGAGATCATCGAGCGGATCGACCCGCATGTCGGCCTGCTCCATCGCGGCACCGAGAAGCTGATCGAGTACAAGACCTACACCCAGGCGCTGCCCTATTTCGATCGCTTCGATTATTGCTCGCCGATGGCGATGGAGCACAGCTATGTGCTCGCCGTGGAGAAGCTGCTCGATCTCGAAGTGCCGCTCCGCGCGCAATATCTCCGCGTGTTCTTCGCCGAGCTGACTCGCATCAAGAACCACATGCTCAACCTCGGTTCGCACGTCATGGACGTCGGCGCGATGACGCCGAACCTGTGGCTGTTCGAGCTGCGCGAAGACTGTATGAACTTCTATGAGCGCGCCTCGGGCGCGCGCATGCACGCCAATTACTTCCGCGTCGGCGGGGTGCGGCAGGACGTTCCGCTCAAGTTGCTCACCGACATCGCCGACTGGCTCGATACGCGGCTGCCGCGACTGTTCGAGGATGCGATCAGCCTCGTCGCCGAGAACCGCATCTTCAAGCAGCGCAACGTCGACATCGCCGTGGTGAGCCGCGACGACGCGATCGCGTGGGGCTTTTCGGGGCCGATGATCCGCGCTGCCGGGATCCCGTGGGATATCCGCCGCTCGCAGCCTTACGACGTCTACGACCGCATGGAATTCGACATTCCGGTCGGAACCCGCGGCGATTGCTATGACCGGTTCATGGTGCGTGTCGAGGAGGTCCGCCAGTCGGCGCGGATCATGAAGCAGTGCCTGAGCGAAATGCCCGAAGGCCCGGTGCTCACGCTCGACCGCAAGGTGGCGCCGCCCAAGCGCGGCGAGATGAAGCAGTCGATGGAAGCGCTGATCCATCACTTCAAGCTGTTCACCGAAGGCTATCACGTACCGGCGGGCGAGGTTTACGTCGCGACCGAGAGCCCCAAGGGCGAGTTCGGTGTCTATCTGGTGAGCGACGGCACCAACAAGCCATATCGCTGCAAGGTCCGCCCGACAGCGTTCAGCCACCTCCAGGCGATGGACTTCATGTCGAAGGGCCATATGCTCGCTGACATCACCGCCGTTCTGGGCGCGATGGATATCGTGTTCGGGGAGTGCGACCGGTGAGCGAAGCCCGCATCGCCACTGCCCACGCGATGATCGAGCGCTACAATGCGCAGGATGCCGATGGCTATGTCGCGTTGATGACCGATGGCGCTTGCGAGGCGACCTATCGCGGCGCGGTGCTCCGCGAGGGTCGCGAGGGCGTGCGCTCTGGTCTCAAGGCGATGTTCGCCGAGTTTCCCGGAAATCGCGCCGACATCATCGCCTCCTGGGCGCTCGGCGACACCGTAGTGCTGCACGAGAAGGTCGCGCGTTCCCCGGAGGCAGCGCCGTTCGAGGTGATGTCGATCTATAGTTTCTCCGACGACAAGGTCGATCGGGTGGAGTTCATTCGCTGATGGCTGACGCCCCACAACTTCCCGACGAGGCCGAGACCCGCGCGCGCTGGGGCGCGTTCGCGTGGACGGCCGAGAATGCCGAGAAGGCGCGCGAGATCATGGGCCGCTATCCGGCGGGCCGGCAGATGTCGTGCACGATCCCGTTCCTCGATCTCGCCCAGCGCCAGGTCGGCGCCGAGACCAACACGCAGGGCTGGCTGCCGGTGCCGGTGATCGAGTTCGTCGCGCGCGAGCTGGAGATGCCGTACATCCGCGTGTTCGAGGTCGCGACCTTCTACACGATGTTCAATCTCGTGCCGGTCGGCCGCTATCATGTGCAGGTCTGCGGCACGACGCCGTGCATGCTGCGCGGTTCGGATGATGTGCTGGCGGCGTGCAAGAGCCGGGGCATGCACAAGGGCCACACCACCGCCGACGGGCTGTTCACGCTGACCGAGGTCGAGTGCCTCGGCAGTTGCGCCTCGGCGCCGATGGTGCAGATCAACGACGACAATTACGAGGATCTGGATTTCGACCGCACGATCGCGATCCTCGATGCGCTGGCCAAGGGCGAGCAGCCCAAGACGGGCACGCAGGAGCCGGGCCGGCACACCGTCGAAGCCGCGGGCGGCACGACCAATCTCACGGCGATGGTGACCGAGAATCACGATTATCGCGGGGAATGGGCATGAGCCAGGACACCAAGAATGTCCTGTTTGTCGTCCTGGCGGTGATCGGCGCGATCATCGTCGGCGGCTGGGTGCTCAAGATCGCCTTCAAGCTGCTTGGAATCATCATCCTCGTCGGGCTGGCGGTGGTCGCCTTCATCGTGATCCAGAAGCTCGTGGGGCAGGGGCGCTAAATGCTTCAGGACAAGGACCGCATCTTCACCAACGTTTACGGCTTCCAGCCGTGGAACCTGCCGGCTGCGCTCAAGCGTGGCGACTGGGACAATAGCAAGGCGCTGATGGCGCTCGGGCAGGACACGATCATCGACCGCATCAAGGCCTCCGGCCTGCGCGGGCGTGGCGGGGCGGGCTTCCCGACCGGCACCAAATGGTCGTTCATGCCCAAGGAACCGCGGCCCGATCGGCCCAACTTCCTCGTGATCAACGCCGACGAGTCCGAGCCGGGCTCGTGCAAGGATCGCGAGATCATCCGCCACGATCCGCACAAGCTGATCGAAGGCGCGCTGATCGCCGGCTTCGCGATGCGGGCGCGTGCCGCCTACATCTACATCCGTGGCGAATATATCCGCGAGGCCGAGACGCTGTTCGCAGCGGTCCGCGAGGCTTATGATGCGGGCATGCTCGGCAAGAACGCCGCGGGCTCGGGCTATGATTTCGACGTCTTCGTCCATCGCGGCGCCGGCGCGTATATCTGCGGCGAAGAGACCGCGATGCTCGAGAGCCTCGAGGGCAAGAAGGGCCAGCCGCGTCTCAAGCCGCCGTTCCCTGCGGGGGCGGGCCTCTATGGCTGCCCGACCACGGTCAACAATGTCGAATCGATCGCGGTCGTCCCGACGATCCTGCGGCGCGGGCCCGAATGGTTCTCCAGCTTTGGTGCTGAGAACAACAAGGGCACCAAGCTCTTCCAGATCAGCGGGCATGTGAACAAGCCGGTGGTGGTCGAGGAGGCGATGAGCATCCCGTTCCGCGAGCTGATCGAGAAGCATTGCGGCGGCATCCGCGGCGGCTGGGACAATCTGCTCGCAGTGATCCCCGGCGGCTCCTCGGTGCCGCTGGTTCCCGCGGCGCAGATCATGGACTGCCCGATGGATTTCGACGGGCTGCGCGGCGTCGGCTCGGGCCTTGGCACCGCGGCTGTGATCGTGATGGACAAGTCCACCGACATCGTCCGCGCGATCAGCCGGCTCTCGTACTTCTACAAGCACGAGAGCTGCGGCCAGTGCACCCCGTGCCGCGAGGGCACCGGCTGGATGTGGCGGGTGATGGAGCGGCTGCGCACCGGCGACGCCGACATCAGCGAAATCGACACGCTCCACCAGGTCACCAAGCAGGTCGAAGGCCACACGATCTGCGCGCTCGGCGACGCCGCGGCGTGGCCGATCCAGGGCCTGATCCGCCATTTCCGCCCCGAGATCGAGCGGCGGATCAACGAACGCAACGGCACCGGCGCCGCGCCGATGCAGGAGGCTGCGGAGTGATTGCGTCAGTTCTGCTGACCTTGGGGCTGGGCGCCGGCTTCTTTGCAGTCGCGTCGACATCGGCGTCATCGGATGCCGATGCGTGGGCAGCGTGCATTTGGTCCAAGGCTCCGCAAACAGCTAGCAACTGGCTCGAAGCGCCTCTTGGCGACCCATATTCACAAACTGCCGATGACGTTTACGCAAATCTTTCAATCCGAACCCGCTCGATTTGCGGGCCGGTCCTCAAAGGGCGTGATTTTGAACCCGAGCTTGTCCGTGCGGCACTGGCACGGACGCGCCCCGCGATGCCGGGGAAGGATGCTGCGGGGGTGGTGGGTTATCTCTGCGAGTATCGAAAGGAAGGTGTCGTGATCTCCGTCATGCGGTCGAGCGGTCACCCCGACACTCCGGAGAAGCCAGGCGGCGTTAGCTTTGCCAAACCGGGCGGCGAGCGCGAATGCCGGGAAATCGCAGAAGACGGCTCGCTCGTTCGGATGCGGCCCTATAGCGGAAAAGACGATGCCTAAGCTTAAAGTAGACGGAATCGAAGTCGAGGTGCCGCAGGGCGCCACGGTGCTTCAGGCCTGCGAGGCGGCGGGCAAGGAGATTCCGCGCTTCTGCTATCACGAGCGACTGTCGATCGCCGGCAATTGCCGCATGTGCCTCGTCGAGGTGAAGCCCGGGCCGCCCAAGCCGCAGGCTTCATGCGCGCTGCCCGCCGCCGATAATCAGGAAATCCGCACCGACAGCCCGATGGTGAAGGCCGCGCGCGAAGGCGTGATGGAATTCCTGCTGATCAACCACCCGCTCGATTGCCCGATCTGCGATCAGGGCGGCGAATGCGACCTGCAGGACCAGTCGGTCGCCTATGGCAAGGGCCATAGCCGCTACACCGAGCACAAGCGCGCGGTGACCGAGAAGTATATGGGTCCGATCATCAAGACGATCATGACCCGCTGCATCCAGTGCACGCGCTGCGTCCGCTTCGGCGAGGAAGTCGCCGGCGTGGACGAGATCGGCGCGATCTATCGCGGCGAGAACATGCAGATCACCACCTATCTGGAGAAGGCGTTCAAGAGCGAGCTCTCCGGCAATACCGTTGATCTCTGCCCGGTCGGCGCGCTGACTCACAAGCCGGTGGCCTTCGAATATCGCCCCTGGGAGCTGCGCCGTAACCTCTCGATCGATGTGATGGATGCCGTAGGCACCAACATTCGCGCCGACAGCCGCGGCCGCCAGGTGATGCGCGTGCTTCCGCGGATCAACGAGGACGTCAACGAGGAGTGGGCGCACGACAAGACCCGCTACCATGTGGACGGGCTCGTCCGCCGGCGGCTCGATCGTCCGTTCGTCCGCAAGGACGGCAAATTGGTCGAAGCGAGCTGGGACGAGGCGTTCGACGCGATCGCCGCAGTGAATGCCGGGTCGAGCGTCGCGGCGATCGCCGGCGATCTGCTCGATTGCGAGACGATGTATGCGGCCAAGGCGCTGCTCAAGGGCCTCGGTTCGGAGCTGCTCGAGAGCCGCCAGACCGGTATGGCCTATGACGTGTCGAGCCTCGGCGCGGTGGCGTTCAATCCGACCATCGCCGGCGTCGAAGAGGCCGATGCGATTCTGCTGATCGGCAGCAACCTGCGCTGGGAAGCGCCGCTGATCAATACGCGCGTCCGCAAGGCGATCAAGAAGGGCGCCAAGGTCTTCGCAATCGGGCCCGAGGTCGATCTGACCTACAAGCTCGAATGGCTTGGCAACGATCTGTCGCTGCTCGGCAAGCTGCCCGACAAGGTGGTGCAGGCGTTCGATGGCGCGAAGAAGCCGCTGGTGATCGTCGGCCCCGGCGCGCTCAAGGACGGCTTCGGCGCGGCACTCGCTTTGGTCGAGCCGATGCAGTTGGTCCGCGAGGGCTGGAACGGCTTCGGCGTAGTGCACACCGCCGCGGCGCGAATGGGCGCGCTGATGCTCGGCTTCGCGCAGAAGGGCGGCATCGCCGACGTGGTTGCGGCCGCGCCGAAACTGACCTTCTTCCTCGGCGCCGACGAAGTCGATTTCTCGAAGTTCGACGGCAGCTTCAAGGTGTTCATCGGCCATCATGGCGACAAGGGCGCGCATCACGCCGATGTGATCCTGCCCGCAGCGACTTATGCCGAGAAGCCGGGCACCTATGTGAACCTCGAAGGCCGCGTACAGCGCGCCGAGCGCGCGGTGTTTGCGCCGGGCGACGCGCGCGAGGACTGGTCGATATTGCGCGCGCTCTCCGATCGGCTCGGCCGGACGCTGCCGTTCGACAGCTTCGACGAGTTGCGCGCGGCAATGGCTTCGGAAGTCCCGGCGTTGGGTGAAGAGGGGCTGGTGACCTTCGCGTGGAAGGCGCCGTCGCTCGCCGCCGCGGCTTCGGGCCCGGTGACCTATCCGATCGCGGATTTCTATCTGACCAACGCGATCTGCCGCGCATCGCCGACGATGCAGCGCTGCTCGGCCGAATTGCTCCACGGCGAAGATTTTGCCGAGGCGGCGGAGTGAGGCATGTGGGAACTCCTGTTCGACGCTGTCACGGACTGGATGCTGCACTTCGGCCCGCGCTGGATGCGGGTCGGATGCACGGTGTTGCTGATCGTGGCGGTCGCGGCCCTGCTGGGTCTGGCGCTCTATCTTTGGATCCTGAAATGACCGGAGCGGCCGCATGACCGCCTTCTTCCAGAACACCATCGGCCTGCCGTTCGGCTGGGCATGGTTCATCGCGACGATCGTCGGGATCCTCGTGATCGCATTGCCGCTGATGCTGGCGGTGGCGATGATCATTTATGCCGATCGCAAGATCTGGGCGGCGATGGCGCTGCGCCGCGGGCCCAACGTGGTCGGCCCCCTCGGATTGCTGCAGAGCTTCGCCGACGGCCTGAAGGTATTCCTCCAGGAAACCATCATCCCGTCGAGTGCCAACAAGACCCTGTTCCTGATCGCGCCGATCATCACGTTCACGGTGGCATTGATCGTGTGGGCGGTGGTGCCGTGGCAGGCGGGGGTGGTGCTCTCCAACATCAACGTGGGCCTGCTCTACATCCTCGCGGCCTCGTCGCTCGGCGTGTACGGGATCATCCTCGCGGGCTGGTCGTCCAACTCGAAATACCCGTTCTATTCGGCGATCCGCGCTGCGGCGCAGATGGTGAGCTACGAAGTCTCGATCGGCTTCGTGCTGATTTCGGTGGTGCTCTGGGCCGGGACCTTCAACCTCGGCGGCATCGTCGAGGGGCAGAAGGGCCATGTGTTCGGCCTGCTCAACGGCTTCGGGTTCAACCCGTTGCTGTTCCCGATGGCGGTGGTGTTCTTCATCTCGTCGCTCGCCGAGACCCAGCGCGCGCCGTTCGACCTCACCGAGGCCGAGAGCGAGCTCGTCGCGGGCTATCAGACCGAATATTCGTCGATGAGCTTCGCGCTCTACTGGCTCGGTGAATATGCGAACGTGCTGCTGATGTGCACGCTCAACGCGACCTTGTTCTGGGGCGGTTACCTGCCTCCGTTCGACTGGGCGCCGCTCTACTGGATTCCGGGCATCCTCTGGCTGTTCATCAAGATCCTGGTCTTCTTCTTCGTGTTCAGCTGGGTGAAGGCGACCGTCCCGCGTTATCGCTACGACCAGCTGATGCGGCTGGGCTGGAAGATCTTCCTGCCGCTGTCGCTGATCTTCGTGTTCCTCGTTTCCGGGTACCTGATGTGGGCCCGGGTTGGATTCTCCGCATGAGCATCGCCCAACTCGTCCGTTCCTACACGCTGTGGGAGTTCATCAAGGCGCACTGGCTGACCTTGCGATACTTCTTCAAGCCAAAGGCGACGATCAACTATCCGTACGAGAAGAACCCGATTTCGCCGCGCTTCCGTGGCGAGCATGCGCTGCGTCGTTATGCCAATGGCGAAGAGCGCTGCATCGCGTGCAAATTGTGCGAGGCGGTGTGCCCGGCGCTGGCGATCACGATCGAGGCCGAGCCGCGCGACGACGGCAGCCGCCGCACGACGCGCTACGACATCGACATGACCAAGTGCATCTATTGCGGGCTATGCCAGGAAGCATGCCCGGTGGATGCGATCGTCGAGGGGCCGAACTTCGAATTCTCGACCGAAACCCGCGAGGAGCTGATCTACGACAAGGATAAGCTTCTCGCGAACGGCGACCGCTGGGAGCGCGCGATCGCCGCGAACCTTGCCGCCGATGCACCGTACCGTTAAGCGCACCGCAATCGACAGGGGCCGTCAGATTCCGTGATCCAGCTCATAGCCTTTTACCTGTTTGCCATCGTCGTCATCGCCTCCGGGGCGCTGACGATCATGGCACGCAATCCGGTGCATTCGGTGCTCTGGCTCATCCTCGCTTTCTTCAACGCGGCGGGGCTTATGGTGCTCGCGGGCGCCGAGTTCATCGCGATGCTGCTCGTCATCGTCTATGTCGGCGCGGTCGCGGTGCTCTTCCTGTTCGTCGTGATGATGCTCGACATCGACTTCGCCGAGCTGCGTGCAGGTGTGATGCGCTATGCCGCGATCGGGCTGGCATTGGCAGTGGCTCTGGTCGCCGAGATCATCATCGCGATCGGCGCCTATAGCGCGGGCGGGCTCCAGCTCGGCCGCCGCATCGCGCCGATCGAGGCCGACGTGCCCAATATCGAGGCGATCGGACGGCTGCTCTACACGCGCTACCTGTTCATCTTCGAAGGCGCCGGCCTCGTGCTGCTCGTCGCGATGATCGGCGCGATCGTGCTGACCTATCGCCAACGCAGCGATATTCGCCCGCAGAACATCAACCGCCAGATCAACCGCCGTTCGAAGGATGCGACGCGCAACATGAACCCACCGGTCGGGCAAGGGGTCGAGCTGTGATCGGCGTCACCCATTATCTCGTCGTCAGTGCGATCCTGTTCACGCTCGGGGTGCTCGGCATCTTCATGAACCGGAAGAATTTGATCGTCATCCTGATGGCGATCGAGCTCATCCTGCTCGCGGTGAACCTCAACTTCATCGCCTTCTCGGCGGCGCTGGGCGATCTCGTCGGCCAGGTGTTCGCGATGTTCGTGCTGACCGTCGCTGCCGGCGAGGCGGCGATCGGACTTGCCATTCTCGTCATCTACTTCCGTAGCCGGGGCACGATCTCGGTCGACGACGTCAATCGGATGAAGGGCTGATGTCGCCGATTCTCCTCATCGTATTCCTGCCGCTGATCGCCGCAGTCGTCGCCGGGCTCTCGAACAAGGCGTTCGGCAGCGTGGCGCCCAAAGTTCTGACCACCGGCGCGCTGTTCGTCGCGTGTGGGCTGTCCTGGTCGGTTTTCCTGCCGTATCTCCACGGCGCCGAGGCGACTGTGGTTCCGGTGCTCACCTGGATGAACTCGGGCGACTTCCACTCCGAATGGGCGCTCAGGGTCGACGCGCTGACCGCAGTGATGCTGGTGGTGATCACCAGCGTTTCGGCGCTCGTCCACCTCTATAGCTGGGGCTATATGAGCGAGGATCCGGATCAGCCGCGCTTCTTTGCCTATCTGTCGCTGTTCACCTTCGCGATGCTGATGCTGGTGACCGCGAACAACCTCGTCCAGATGTTCTTCGGCTGGGAAGGCGTCGGCCTCGCATCCTATCTGCTGATCGGCTTCTGGTTCCGGAAACCGTCGGCGAACGCGGCGGCGATCAAGGCATTCGTGGTCAACCGCGTCGGCGATCTCGGCTTCATGCTGGGCATCTTCGGCACGTATCTCGTCTTCGGCACGATCGACATTCCGACGATCCTCGCCGCGGCGCCGGGTATGACCGGGTCGACGATCGGCTTCCTCGGCTATCGCTTCGACACGATGACCGTGCTCTGCCTGCTGCTGTTCCTTGGTGCGATGGGCAAGTCGGCGCAGCTCGGGCTCCACACCTGGTTGCCCGACGCGATGGAAGGCCCGACTCCGGTGTCGGCGCTGATCCACGCCGCGACGATGGTCACCGCAGGCGTGTTCATGGTCTGCCGGCTGTCGCCGATGTTCGAGACGAGCCCGGTGGCGCTGGGCGTGGTGACCTTTGTCGGCGCCGCGACCTGCCTGTTCGCCGCGACCGTCGGCCTCGTCCAGACCGACATCAAGCGCGTCATCGCTTATTCGACCTGCTCGCAGCTCGGCTATATGTTCTTCGCCGCGGGCGTCGGCGCGTATGGCGCGGCGATGTTCCATCTGTTCACGCACGCTTTCTTCAAGGCACTGCTGTTCCTCGGCGCCGGCTCGGTGATCCATGCGATGCACCACGAGCAGGACATGCGCTTCTATGGCGGCCTGCGTAAGCACATCCCGCTCACCTTCTGGACGATGATGGCGGGCACCCTCGCGATCACCGGCGTGGGCTTGCCCGCGGTGTTCGGCAACCATCTCGCGATCGGCTTCGCGGGCTTCCACTCGAAGGACGCGATCATCGAGGCGGCATGGGCGGCGGGCGTGCCGAGTGCCTTCTGGGTCGGCGTGTTCGTCGCGTTGCTCACCAGCTTCTATTCGTGGCGCGTCGTCTTCCTGACCTTCTACGGCAAGCCGCGCTGGGCGGGCTCGGAGCATATCCAGCATGCCGTCCACGACGCGCACGGCCATGGCCATGACGCGCATCACGACGATGCGCCGTCCGCCGAGGATGCCGGGCATGCGCCCGACGTGCATCATGCCGCGCATGGCGATCATGCCCACGAGGGCACCGCGGGCTATCATCCGCATGAGAGCCCGTTCGTGATGCTGATCCCGCTGCTGCTGCTCTCGCTCGGCGCGATCGCTGCGGGCTTCGTCTTCCATGGCTTCTTCATCGAAGCCGAAGAGGGCGCGCATTTCTGGAACGGCGCGATCGCGTTCGACACGCATCTGATGCACGCGATGCACGAGGTGCCCACATGGGTGAAGCTGTCGGCGACGACCGCGATGCTGCTCGGCCTGCTGGGTTCCTGGTACGCCTATATCGGCAAGCCCGGCTTCGCCGCGGCGGCCGCAAGCCATTTCCGCGGGCTCCACACCTTCCTGCTCAACAAATGGTATTTCGACGAGCTCTACGATTTCCTGTTCGTGCGCCCGGCATTCGCCATCGGCCGCGTGCTCTGGAAGGCGGGTGACGAGAAGACCATCGATCGCTTCGGCCCTAACGGGCTCGCCAATATCATCCGCCTCGGCAGCGTCGGCGCGGTCAAGCTACAATCGGGATATCTCTACACTTATGCCTTCATCATGCTGATCGGCCTCACCGCGGCGCTGACCTGGGTGATCGCAGGATGACCGGCTTCCCGATCCTCACCGTCATGCTGCTCGTCCCCGCCGTTGCGGCGGTGGCGTGCCTCTTCACCAACGCGCAGACCGCGCGCTGGATCGCCCTGGCGGCGACGCTGGTGGATTTCGTCCTCGGCATCGTCCTCTGGGCGAACTTCCAGGTCGGGCCCGACGCGCCGCAATGGCAGTTCGTCGAGTACGCAGCGCTGTTCGGCAAGCCGGAGGGCGTGAACATCGCCTGGGCGCTCGGCATCGATGGCTATGCGCTGATGCTGATCATGCTTTCGGTGTTCCTGATGCCGATCTGCATCGGCGCCAGCTGGAAGGCGATCGAGAACCGCGTGCCCGAATATATGGCCGCGATGCTCGCCACCGAACTGCTGATGATCGGCACCTTCGCGGCGCAGGACCTGTTCCTGTTCTACATCTTCTTCGAAGGCGGCCTGATCCCGATGTTCCTGATCATCGGGATCTGGGGCGGGGCGAACCGCATCTATGCCTCGTACAAATTCTTTCTGTACACGCTGCTCGGCAGCCTCGTGATGCTGATTGCGATGCTCTATATGGCGATGGACGCCGGCACCTCGAGCATCCCGGCACTGATGGCGCATGATTTCCCGGCACAGGTGCAGACCTGGCTGTGGCTGGCTTTCTTCGCCTCGTTCGCAGTGAAGATGCCGATGTGGCCGGTTCACACCTGGCTTCCCGACGCGCACGTCCAGGCGCCGACCGCAGGATCGGTGATCCTCGCGGGCGTGCTGCTCAAGCTCGGCGGCTATGGCTTCCTGCGCTTCTCGCTGCCGATGTTCCCCGAAGCCTCGGCGCAATTGATGTGGCTGGTCTTCGCATTGTCGTGCGTCGCGGTGGTCTACACCTCGCTGGTGGCACTCGTGCAGTCGGACATGAAGAAGCTGATCGCTTATTCGTCGGTCGCGCACATGGCGATCGTGACGATGGGGCTGTTCGCGTTCAATGCGCAGGGTATCGATGGCGCGATGATGGTCATGCTCGGCCACGGGCTCGTCTCGGGCGCGCTCTTCCTGTGCGTCGGCGTGATCTACGATCGGCTGCACACCCGTGAGATCGACCGCTATGGCGGCCTTGCGATCAACATGCCGCGCTACGCCACGCTTTTCCTGCTGTTCACGATGGCTTCGGTCGGCCTGCCGGGGACCAGCAACTTCGTCGGCGAGTTTCTCGGGCTGGCGGGGGTGTACAAGGTCTCGACCGTGACCGCGCTGATCGGCACCACCGGCATCATCCTTGGTGCCGCCTATATGCTGTGGCTGTTCCGCCGTGTCGTCTGGGGCGATCTGACCAAGGACGATGTCCGCGCGATGCCCGATCTTTCGATGCGCGAGCTGTGGCTGCTCGGGCCGATCGCTGCGGCGGTGCTGTGGATGGGCGTCTATCCCGAGAGCTTCCTCGCACCGATGCGTGCCGACACCGCGCGCCTCGTCGAGCGGCTGGCGCGCGCGGCTCCGGCAGGCGACTCGCAGCCCACTCCTGGTAACCCCGCCGCGGCACCGGCACATGGCGAAGGCCATGGTGCGGCTGCTGCTCCTGCAAATGGTCATGGTGGCGCTCCGGCTGACACCTCCGCGCACGGGGGTGCGCACTGATGGATTATTCGACGCAATTGCTGATGAGCCTGCCCGAACTGGTGCTGGCGGTCGGCGCGATCCTGCTGATGCTCGTCGCGGCATGGGGCGGACAGGCTTCGACGAAGCTGGTCAGCTGGACTTCGGTCGCGGTGCTGATCGGCGCCGGCATCGCGCTCGCCGGCCCGGCATCGGCCGGCGGCGAGGCGTTTGGCGGACTCTATCGCGCGGACATGTTCGCGGCGTTCGCCAAGGTGCTGATCTTCGCCGCCGCTGCGGTTTCGATCCTGATCGCACCGCGCTTCTTCCAGCGTAGCTCGGGCGACGATCTGCGCCCGGAATATCCGGTGCTGATCCTGCTCTCGGCTTGCGGCATGGGAATGATGGTCTCCGCCGGCGACTTGCTGACGCTCTATGTCGGGCTCGAGCTGCAGAGCCTGTCGGCCTATGTGCTCGCGAGCTTCATGCGCCGCGACACGCGCTCGGCCGAAGCGGGCCTCAAATATTTCGTCCTCGGCGCGCTCGCCTCGGGTATCCTGCTCTACGGCATCAGCCTGGTGTACGGTTTCTCGGGCACCACGCTGTTCGACGGCATCGCGGAGGCTTATGCCGCGACTCCCGAGGGCGGACACAATTTCGGTCTGCTCTTCGGTCTCGTCTTCGTCTTCGCCGGCCTCGCCTTCAAGATGAGCGCGGTGCCGTTCCACATGTGGACCCCCGACGTCTATGAGGGCGCGCCGACCCCGGTGGCCGCCTTCTTCGCCTCGGCGCCCAAAGTGGCGGCGATCGCGCTGGCGGTGCGTGTCGCGGTCGAGGCGATGGGTCCGGCGCTGCACGACTGGCGCCAGATCGTCATCTTCGCCGCTTTGGCCTCGATCCTGCTCGGCGCAGTGGCGGCGATCGGCCAGAGCAATTTCAAGCGACTGCTGGCCTATTCGTCGATCAACAATGTCGGCTTTGCGCTGATCGGCCTCGCCGCCGGCACCGAGCGCGGCGTGGCCGGCGTGTTGGTCTATATGACGATCTACGTCGTGATGACGCTCGGTTCGTTCCTCGTCGTGCTGCAGATGCGCGGAGCCGATGGCGAACCGGTCGAGAGCATCGCAAGCTTGTCGGGCATGTCGCGCACGCGGCCGGGCCTCGCGCTGGCGCTGGCGATCTTCATGTTCAGCCTTGCGGGCATTCCGCCGCTGTTCGGCTTCTACGCCAAGTTCGCAGTGTTCGAGGCGGCGGTCGCCGCGGGGCTGTTCCCGCTGGCGGTGGTCGGCATCGCGGCATCGACGATCGGCGCCTATTATTATCTCAAGATCGTCAAGACGATGTACTTCGACGATCCGGCACCGGCATTCGAGGGCAAGACCGACATCGTCGAAGGCGGGCTGATCGTACTGACCGCCGCGTTCGTCTCACCGCTCGGCTATCTGCTGATCCCGATGCTCGGCGGGTGGACCACGCTCGCGGCGAAGGCGCTGTTCTGAACCACGTCATCCGGACCGTCGCCGAGACGGGCTCGACCAATGCCGATATGCTGGGACTGGCACGCAGCGGCGCGGCCGAAGGGTTGTGGCTGCGTGCCGGGCGCCAGACCAGCGGCAAGGGGCGTCAGGGCCGGGCGTGGGACTCGCCGGAAGGCAATCTCTTCGTCTCGACCGTGGTCCGGGTGCGCCCCGGCGAGCCGCCGGCTGCTACTCTGGCGCTGGTGGCGGCAGTAGCTCTGGAGGAAACCGTCGCGGTCTTTCTTCGTCATCCCGGCAAAAGCCGGGATCTCAGGGCGGATAGCACCGCCGAGCGAGACCCCGGCTTTCGCCGGGGTGACGGATTGGTCATCAAATGGCCCAATGACATCCTCATCGACGGCGCGAAGCTCTCGGGCATTCTCCTCGAGCGCACCGACGACGCGGTGGTCATCGGCTTCGGCGTCAATCTTGCGCATCATCCGGTCGACATCGACCGCCCCGCCACCAGCCTTGCCGCGCATGGCCCCGCACCCGATCCCGCGATTTTCGCCGAAACGCTTGCCGAAAGCTTCGCGCGCTGGTTGTCGCGGTGGCGCGACGGGATCGCGCCGGTCCGCGAGCGCTGGCTGGCGCGGGCGCATCCGGTCGATACCGCATTGACCGCCAGGCTGGCGGACGGAAGTTCGGTCGACGGACTGTTCGGCGGGCTCGATTCGCAGGGCGCGCTCATCCTGCGCTTGGCCGACGGCACCAGCCGTGTCATTCACGCCGGCGACGTGTTCCTGCTCTGAAGGGAAGGCAAATGCTGCTCGCCGTCGATGCCGGCAACACCAATGTCGTCTTCGCGCTGATCGAGGACGGGCAGATCCGTGCGCGCTGGCGGATCGCCACCGATCCGCGGCGCACCGCCGACGAATATGCGGTGTGGTTGAGCCAACTGCTCCAGCTCGAGGGTTATGACCGCTCGTCGGTGACCGGGGTGATCATCGGCACGGTGGTTCCGCGGGCGCTGCACAACCTTCAGGTGTTGAGCAGCAAATATTTCAAGACCGAAGCGGTGATCGCCGGGCAAGACGGGGCCGAATGGGGTTTCCCGCTCGATGTCGAGGAGCCCGGCAGCCTCGGCGCCGATCGCGCGCTCAACATGATCGCCGGACACGCCCGCCATGCCGGCGACCTGATCATCATCGACTTCGGCACCGCCACGACCTTCGAACTGGTCGACTATAGCGGCGCGTACAAAGGCGGGATCATCGCGCCGGGGATCAACCTTTCGCTCGACGCCCTGTTCACCGCCGCGGCCAAATTGCCGCGCATCGCGATCTCGGCCCCGGCGACGACCAGCGTGGTCGGGCGCAATACGGTCGACCAGATGCACATCGGCATCTATTGGGGCTATATCGCGATGATCGAGGGCCTCGTCGCCCGGCTCAAGGCGGAGGTGGGACGCCCTCTCAAGGTCATCGCCACCGGCGGACTGGCGGTGCTTTTCGAAAAGCACACGACGGTCTTCGACACGATTGAACCCGACCTCACCATCCAGGGGTTGGCCATGCTGTGGGAACGCAGCCAGCAAGGAAATTAAGTGACTCCAGGCAACGAACTCCTCTTCCTCGCGCTCGGCGGCTCGGGCGAGATCGGCATGAACGTCAATCTCTACGGCACCCAGGGCAAGTGGCTGATGGTCGATTGCGGCATCACCTTCGGGGACGCCAATTATCCCGGGGTCGACGTGATCCTGCCTGATCTCCAGTTCATCGAGGAGCGGCTCGACGATTTGCTCGGCATCGTGCTGACGCATGGCCATGAGGACCATATCGGGGCCTTGCCCTATTTCGCCGCCGATCTCGGCGTGCCGCTTTACGCGACGCCGTTCACCGCGGGGCTGATCTACGGCAAGCTCGAGGAAGAGGGCATCACCGACAAGGTCGAGCTCAACGTGGTCAAGGAGGAGGGCCCGTTCAGCGTCGGGCCGTTCACGATGACCTATATGCCGCTCGCCCATTCGATCCCCGAGGGCAATGCGATCCTGATCGAGACACCGTACGGCAAGGTCTTCCACACCGGCGACTGGAAGCTCGACGATGCGCCCGCTTTGGGCGGCGCATCGACTGCGGCCGAGCTGACTGCGATCGGCGATCAGGGCGTGCTGGCTCTGGTCTGCGACTCGACCAATGTGTTCAACCCCGAGGCATCGGGTTCCGAGGCCGATGTTCGCAAGGGGCTCGACGAAGTCGTCGCGGCGATCAAGGGCCGGGTCCTCGTCACCACCTTCGCGTCGAACGCGGCGCGGCTGCAGACACTCGGCGAAGTCGCCACCGATACCGGGCGCCAATTGTGCGTCGCCGGGCGCTCGCTCGACCGGATCCTGCGCGTCGCCAAGGCCACCGGTTATCTGCGCGACTTCCCCGACACGATCGACTTCGACACTGCGATGAGCCTGCCGCCCAGCCAGGTGATGATCGTCGCGACCGGCGGGCAGGGCGAGCCGCGTGCCGCGCTCAACCGCATCGCCGAGGACACCCATGTCCTCAAGCTCCACGCCGGCGACACCGTGGTGTTTTCGTCACGGCAGATCCCGGGCAACGAGATCGCGATCGGCAAGATCATGAACACGCTGGCGAGCAAGGGCGTCGAGATCATTACCGACCGCCAGGCCTTCGTCCACGTATCCGGCCATCCGGGACGGCCGGAGCTGGCCGAGATGTACAAGTGGATCCGGCCGGAGATCATCCTGCCGGTGCATGGCGAAGTGCGGCATATGCACGAGCAGGCGCGCTTCGCGAAGGAGCAGGGCGTTCCGCAGGCGATCAACCAGGTCAATGGCGACATCTGGAAGCTGGCGCCGGGCAAGCCCAGGCAGGTCGGCCAGACCCATGCCGGACGATTGGTGCTCGACGGCGACGTGATCCTGCCGGCCGACGGCACGACGATCAACGAGCGGCGGCGGATCGCGCTGTACGGCCAGATCTCGGTCGCAGTCGCGATCCAGGGCGGACGACTCAAGGGCGCGCCGCAGATCCGGGTGCAGGGCGTGCCGGTCGAGGAAGATCGCGATGCATTCCTCGAAGAGGCGGCCAGCGCTGCTGCCGAGGCAGTGAAGAAGGACGGCCGCGATGTGGAGAAACTGCGCGAGAGCCTGCGGCTCGCGGTGCGACGGGCGGCGGTTCGGTTCACCGGCAAGAAGCCCGTCGTCGACGTGCTGATCGTGGAGCTCTGACGCCATGCGCTGGCAGTCCATGCTCGCGATCTACATCTTGTTCTGGGCCTTCTCGGTATTCCTCGTGCTGCCCTTCGGGGTTCGCACCGCGCATGAGGCGGGGGCGGAACTCGTCCCCGGCCAGGCCGAGAGCGCCCCGCACGGGTTCAATCCGGGCAAGATCGCGCTCCGCACGACGATCGTCGCGACGGTGCTGTTCGGGCTGTTCTATCTCAATTACGTCAATGGCTGGGTCACCGCCGATATGCTCGACTGGGTTCACCGATAGGAAATTGCGGGCCAAGTTTTTTACGGATTTTGCGGCGAACGTGGAATGAAGTTGCGTGGGATAGCAATATTCTGTCGTGGCAGGAGAAAGTCGGTTCACTATTTTCAAAGAGCCGACGCCAGAGCTGACACAACAAATCCTACATTGGAAGAGGGGACGACGCTCCGCGCGGCTGCTTGGTAGCCGCTCATCCCTCACCCAGCTTCGACCAAGGTCTACACCCGATAGCCTTATTTGGTCCTCCCGGATGTTAGGCTTTCCCGGAAAACCGCAGGTTTTACGCTGGCAAGCCTTGCAGTCCGGGATCCACCGCGCCGCTGGATACCGCCTCACGGTGGATCCCGGACAGCTCGCTTTTCTGATCAAATCAAAGATTTGAAGAAAATCGGCTTCCGGGATGACGATAATCGAGTCGAGACGCTGAGGCTCTGTGAACCTAAGTCGAACCTAAGTCTGCGCAACCCTCTCCCCGCAAGGGGAGAGGGGAAGCGGGATCAGGTCCGCAGGCGTTCGATTGCCTGGGCGAGCGCGACATAGAGCTTGCCCATGTCCGACGAGAGCAGAGTGACCCCCAAGGTCGATCCGTCGCGCAACGACAGTATGTGGCGCAGCATCGCCTCGAAATCGTGGATGTAGCGATTGACGTGCTCGTTGAACGCCGGGTCCGCGTCGTAGAGCCGCGCGATCTCGCGGGTGTCGCCGGCATCGAGCAGGCGCACCGCGCGGCGCGTGAAGACGCCGCGATCGCCCTTCAGATACGCAGCCCAGGCGCTGTCGGTGACTTCGGCCGAGAAGGCCTTGGCGATGTCGATCGAAGCCGAGTTGAGTGCTTCGATCAGCAACGTGGTGCGACGCGCGAAATTGTCGCTGTCGGCACGCTCGCGATCGACGCGCTCCTCCTCGATCCGCGCCTCGAGCCGCGACGTGGTGTCGGCGAGCGCGAGCATCTGCTGGGTGAGCCGTTCGGAGGCACGCGCCGCCGCAGTGACTGCGGCCTCGGTGGTGTCGGCGAGCTCGGTCATCTCGCGACGCACGCCGGCGTCGACCACGCGCCGGAGCGCCGCACCGCTGGCTTCCTCGAGCGCGGCCGCGGCACCGGGGACGATCGTCGCGAGGGCTTCGCGGGCATGCGCGGCGGCGGCGCTGGCGGTCTCGCGGACGCTGATCAGTGCATCGACCAGTTGGGGCGCTGCGGTCTCGGCGAAGCGGCGGGTGGTCTCGATCGTATCGTCGACGATTCCGCCGAGCGATGCGGCCTGTTCACTGCCGGTGGCCAAGGTTTCGAGCAACGACGCCTGGGTCTTGGCGAGCGTGTCGCGCTGCTGCGACACAACGTCGGCGATCGCTTCGATCGCGTCGTGCGTACTTTCGGCGGCAGTGACCAGAGCGAGCAATTCGGGCTTGGCGCCGGCGACGAACTTGCGGCTCGTGGCGATCCGCGCGTCGAGCCGGGCCAGCGCCTCGGGCAAGGTTTCGTCGATCTCGCGCGCGGAGGCATCGAGCGCGGTGAGCAGGTCTTCCGACGTGCCGATGACTTTGCGCGCGAGCTGGTCGCCAGTGCGCAGCGCCTCCGACATCGCGTCGGTCGAGCCCTGCAGCGCGCTGATCGAAGCGGCGAGCGACCGGGTGCGATCGGTGCCCGCGGCGTAGAGGACCTGCAACTCGTGATCGAGACGGTCGACGCCTGCCGAAAGGCCGGCGAACAAGGAATCGCCGCGGCCCTGCTCCTGCGCGAGACGTTCGCCGACGCGGCCGATCGCTTCCTCGATCGTCGCCATGCGCGCGCCGAGCGCTTCGGCACTGTCGCGGCCGGCGCGGTCGAGCGCGGCCTGATTGGCGCTGAGCATCGCGAGGATCGCCTCGCCCTGGGTGGCGATGCCCTTGCGCGCCTCGTCGACTGCGCCCGCAGCGCGATCGAGCACGGCATCGACTGCGACCGACATCTGCCCGGTGACCTGTTCGAGGCGATTGCTCGCGGTCTCGCTGGTCGCTTCCATACGCGAGATGTGCGCGGCGAGGCGTTCGGCGGCGCCACCGGCGATCTGATCGGCCTCGCGGCCGCGCTCGGAAAGCGCCGTGAGCTGGGTGTCGAGCGCGGCGGCGCGCTGGCTGGCGAGCAGCCCGGCGGCATCGATGCGGCCGGCGAGACCCTGCATCTCGTCATGCGCCTTGGGCAGCGTGGTGAGGATGATCTCGAAGCGCTTCTCGGCCTGATCCATCGCCTCGCCGAACACGCGGATGCCGCCATCCATGCGCTGGGCCTGGCGCTCGACCATGCCGGCGGCGCCTTCGACCCGTTCGGCCGCGCGTTCGCCGAGCGCCGTCAGCGTCGTGGTGTGCTCGGCGAGCACGGCGTGATTCTCGGCGACCTTGCGCGAGATCGTGGCGAGCACGCGTTCGAGCGCGGCTGCCTCGGCGCGCATCGCGCGGGCGGTGGTGCCGAAGCGACGCGCCTCTGCGCGGCTGGTGCGCAGCGCAAGCAGGTACAGGATGCCGACCAGCGCGGGAGGCACGCAGATCGCGGCGATCAGCTGGATCAGTGCTATCGGCTCGATGCCGCGCTGGATCGTTGGAAGCGCGAGCCAGATCGTGGCGATGAACCAGCCGGCGACGGCAAGCCATGCCAGCGTCGGCAGTACCCAGCTGCCGCGATGATGCGCATCGTCCTCGTCGAGCGCGAGCTCCTCGAGCGGCGCGGGAAGCGACGAAGTATCGGAAAGGACGAGCTCTTCGTTGCCGTTGGACGGCCCGATGGCGGCGTGCGCGGTGTTTCCCCCAGTCATGGGCCAACTGTACCATGTTTGGACAATTCGCCAAACAGGCCGCAACCAGCCGTTAACCCCGTTCGGATAGCGCTTTGGGAATGGCATATGACCCGGGTGCAATCGATGCGACACTGGCGGCGGCTGTGGGTGACGAGCCCGCGCTGATCGCCGAGCTGCGCGAATCCTTCCTCGAAAGCGTGCGGCGCTGCGTCGGCGCGATGAAATCGGCCGAGACGCCCGATGCGTGGGCGGCTGCGGCGCTGCGGCTCAAGGGGTTGGCGGCGAGCTTCGGCGCGGTGCGGCTGATGGCGCTGGCGGCGGAGGCGGTGACCGGGCCGGCGCATGACGGCGCGGTGCTGCGGCGGCTGCATCGGGCGATCGACCGGCTCTAGTCCGGGTCCGCCTCGAACGCGTCGGTTTCCCAATTTCGTAGAAAGGCCGAGCCCGCCGGGGCATCTATCAGGTGCAGCCAGCTGTCGTCGGCGTTGAGCACCTTGCCCAGCGCGATATATCGGCTGGCGCGGGCATTCACTGCGTCGTCGTCCACATCGCGATAGTCGCCGCGGATCCGCCAGCCGCTGTCCGGGAACCGGTCATCTTGCTCCGGCGGCGCCGGTTCCTCACGATACAGGAAATGCACGCGCGCGCCGTCGTTGAGCACGCAATCGTCAACCCAGCAGCGCTCCCAATATTCGCGTCGCGGCGGCGCGGCCGGAGGCGCCGGGTCGCGATCCTCGGCCCAGATCAGATCGATGATGTCCGAGCGTCGAAAGGTCACCGGATCGCCGGGACGCAATTGCTGCATTTCCGACGGAACGTTGTCGAGCACGCCCTGGAGTTCGTGCCGCGATGCGGCGGTGACGCGCACCCACATGCGTTCCGCTCCCCATTCGGGAGACGGCGGTATCCCGCGGAAGATCAGCTTGACCATATCCTCCGGCTGAACGGCGAGCAGCTCGTTCTCCGAGGGCAGGAAATAGGTATAGGGGGCGTCGTCCGCGACCGGTCTTGGATCGTCGATGGCGTAGCGATGGAAATGCGCGCGCCATCTGCGCGACAAGGCCGCCGCGAGACGCCTCACCGCTTTCGGCTCAGTTCGCGCATGGCGGCGTCCAGCCCGGTGAGCGTGAGCGGATACATGCGGTCCTGCATCAATTCGCGGATGATCCGGACCGACTGAGTGTAGCCCCAATGCGCTTCGGGGAGAACGTTGAGCCAGACAGCGGCGGGATAGGTATTGACGAGGCGCTGCATCCAGACGCCGCCGGCTTCCTCGTTGAAATGCTCGACCGAGCCGCCCGGATGGCTGATTTCGTACGCGCTCATCGAAGCGTCGCCGACGAAGATGAGCTTGTAGTCATGGCCGTATTTGTGGAGCACGTCCCAGGTGGGCGTGCGCTCGGTGAAGCGGCGGCGATTGTCCTTCCACACGCCCTCGTACGGGCAATTGTGGAAATAGAAGAATTCGAGATTCTTGAACTCGGAGGTCGCCGCCGAGAACAGCTCCTCGCAGAGCTTGACGAACGGATCCATCGAGCCGCCGACGTCGAGAAAGAGCAACAGCTTGACCGCATTGTGACGCTCGGGGCGCATATGGACGTCGAGCCAGCCCTGTTTTGCGGTCCCCTCGATCGTCGCGTCGATGTCGAGCTCGTCGGCGGCGCCTTCGCGGGCAAAGCGGCGCAGGCGGCGCAGCGCGACCTTGATGTTGCGGGTGCCGAGTTCTTTGGTGTTGTCGAGATTCTTGAATTCGCGCTGATCCCACACTTTCAGCGCGCGCTGGTGCTTGCCTTCGCCGCCGATGCGGACGCCCTCGGGGTTGTAGCCGCCATTGCCGAACGGCGAAGTGCCGCCGGTGCCGATCCATTTGCTGCCGCCCTGGTGGCGCGCATGCTGCTCCTCGAGCCGCTGCTTGAGCGTCTCCATGATCTCTTCCCACGAGCCGAGCGATTTGATCGCCGCCATCTCTTCGGGCGTGAGGAATTTCTCGGCGATCGCCTTGAGCCAGTCCTCGGGAATGTCGGCGGGAGCGACGCCGTAATGGGTGGCGATGCCGCGGAAGACCTTGGCGAAGACCTGGTCGAAGCGATCGAGCAGGCCCTCATCCTTCACGAAGGTGGTGCGGGCGAGATAGTAGAACGCCTCCGGCGTGCGCTCGATCACCTCGCGGTCGAGCGCCTCGAGCAGGACGAGATGCTCCTTGAGGCTGGCCGGGATGCCCGCGGCGCGCAGCTCGTCGAGGAAGGAGAAGAACATGGCCGCCTTTTAGGGCTGGCGTTCGTACAGCGTCCAGTGGGTGCCCGACATGCCATGCGCGCGAGCGCCGGCGATCGGCGTGAAGCGGGCGCCGCAAAGGGCGATCTGGTGCGGCGGCTCCTCGCCTCTGAAGCGATCGGCGAAGAAGAAGCGCGCGCCTGCGCAGTCGGCAAGCCGGACCTGTAGCGGATAATGCGCCGAGGCGGCGGCTGCCTCGAGCGTGGCGATGCCGGTCTCGCGGTCGAGGAGCAAATTGGCGCCCCGGGGCGCGCGCGCCTGCATCGCGCGAATCGCGGCGCCGACATCGCCGCGGCGATTGATCGCGAGATCCATGTCGAGGACGAGGCTGGCGGCGATGATCCCGGCGAGCACTCCGCCGGCCAGCCATCGCTTCCAGCCGCCGGCGCGCCAGCCGAGCCAGATGAATTCGGCGACGAGGATCAGCAGCGCGATGCCGACGAGGAGATAGTAACGCGGGTGCGCGACGTTACCCGCCCGGAGCAAGGCGAGCACCAGCGGGAAAGCGAGGATCGCGAGACGGTGAAACGCGATTCGCGAGACGCCGGCGGAAGGCGCGAGCACGACCAGAGCGGGGATCAGCGCGAACCACCAGATGCTGATGACCGGAATGCCCAGCGTGTACTGGGCCATCTCCGACACGCCGTGGAGCAACTCCATGGTGTTGTACGGATCGTAGCGGCCGAACTTGAAACCGGCATGCGCGGCGGCGGCGCCGAGGAGGATCGCGACCACCAGACCGAGCGCGATCGCCGAAGGAAGGAACAGTTTGAAGCTGCCGGCGATCGCGGGCTTGAGGCCGTCGCGCCTCCACAGCGTGAAGAACACCCAGCCGGCGAGCGCGCAGAAGCCGAAGAACATGGTCAGCTGCGAGAACGCGCCGAGGAAGAAGGCGATCGCCAGCGCAGTCGCGGGACTGCGCTCGGCCTCGCCCGCCAGCCAGCGGTCGACCAGCAGGATCGCCGCGAGCAAGGCGAGCGCCATCGGCGCATAGCCGCGCGCTTCGGAACCGAAGGTGACCAGAGCGGGGGAGACCGCGAAGAGCAAAGCGGTGATCAGGCCGAGCGCGCGGCTGCGGCGCGCGCCGATCAGGGCTGCGATCAGGATCGCGGCGGTGCCGGTGACGATCGACAGCGCGCGGGCGAACGGCGGCGCGGCATCGAACCCGACCAGTTGCATCCACAGCGAATTCAGATGGTGGTTATTGTCGTGATTGATGTTGAGGAACACGCCGAGCGGCGTGCCGGCATCGTGCGCCTGCTTGGCCGACCATGCCTCGTCGAGCCACAATGCGCCCTGCGCGCCGGCGATACGCAGCGCGAGGCCGAGCAGCACGATTGCGCCGAGCAGCCACCAATATCGTCCGTCGCCGCGCTCAGCCCCCGCCATCACCCGATCATGCGTCAGTGCAGGGCGGGGCACAAGTCAGCGCGCATAGGCATCGATCAGCGAGCCGACATAATCGGGCTGGCGGCTGCTCAGCTCCGCGGCAGGGCGGGCAGGGCGGACCGCGCCGCCGGCTGCAGGATCGGGCGCGCCGTAGATGAAGCCGTGCGCCGGATAGACCGAGCTGCCGAGGCCGTTGGTGTCGCGATACCAGACCTTGACCTGGCTCCAGTCGCCGCGCGGCGACACGTCGAACAGAGTGACGTCCTGCTCGGCATGGCCGCGCTTGCCGTTGAGGCGGGACCAATTGGCATGGGTGACCATCAGCACGCGCTTGTCGACGATCCGGCTGACCACCGCGACATGACCGAGCGGCAGCCGCGCACTCTTCGAAAAAGCGAGAACGGCGCCGACGCGCGGCCGCTGCCCGCGCTGATAGCGGCCGTCGGCCTGCGCCCACCATGTCCAGGCATCGCCATAGATCTGGATGCCGGAAGCCTGGCGCGCGAAAGGCACGCATTGGCCGACATATTCGAGAAGCGATTGCGCCTGCACGGGAACGGCCGCGAACATGGCGGCGGCGAGCGCGATCGAGAACGCAAAGCAACGCATACAAGGGCACCGTAAAAGCACCCCCCCAACTTCCGGGTATCCCGGAGTGGTTAAAAATCGGTTAACTCTGTTTCGGAGACGCTATGCAAGTCTCGGGGACGCTGGTCGCAGTCCTCGCGCGACTGTTCTCGGTCAGCGCATCGGATGCCGGCGAGGCATTCAGACGGTCGGTGGCGGTGGCGGTTGTCGCGAAAAGCGCTCGAGCTGGGGATCGATGACCGCCCAGGCCGGCGCATCCTCGGTCCAGATCGCGACCTGCGGCGCGAGATCGTTGGGCACGTCGAGGAAACCGAGGCGCAAGGTGCGGAATTGCGGGCGCGCCGAGGACTGGCCCATCACCTGGGTGCCGCATTTGCCACAGAAACTCTGGGTCAGCGTGTTGCCGCTAGCCGCGACATAAGACGTGGTGGCAAGTTTGCCTTCGATCGCGATGGAATCCGTCGCGAACATCGCATTGGTGGTCGGCGAGCCGGCGGCGATCTGCTGGCACTGGCGGCACCAGCATTGGCGAACAGTGACCGCTGCGCCGGCGATCGTCGCGGTGACCGCGCCACAAGCGCAGCGTCCGGTGTAGCGGCTCATTTGCTCTGCCGCCGGCTCATGAAGGCGAGGCGCTCGAACAGCATCACGTCCTGCTCGTTCTTGAGCAAGGCGCCGTGGAGCGGCGGGATCGCCTTGCTCGGGTCTTTCGACTGGAGCACGTCGAGCGGCATTTCCTCGTGGAGGAGCAATTTGAGCCAGTCGAGCAGCTCCGAGGTGCTCGGTTTCTTCTTGAGCCCGGGGACCTCGCGGATGTCGTAGAAGATATCCATCGCCTTGCTGACGAGGATCTTCTGGATGCCGGGGAAATGGACGTCGACGATCGCCTGCATCGTCTCGCGATCGGGGAATTTGATATAGTGGAAGAAGCAGCGGCGCAGGAAGGCGTCGGGCAGTTCCTTCTCGTTGTTCGAAGTGATCACCACGATCGGGCGCTCGGCGGCGCGGACGGTCTCCTTCGTCTCGTAGACGTGGAATTCCATGCGATCGAGCTCCTGGAGGAGATCATTGGGGAATTCGATATCGGCCTTGTCGATCTCGTCGATCAACAGGACGGGGACCTGGGGCGCAGTGAAGGCCTCCCAGAGTTTGCCCCTGCGGATATAATTGGCGATGTCGTGGACGCGCTCGTCGCCGAGCTGGCCGTCGCGCAGGCGGGCGACCGCGTCATATTCGTAGAGACCCTGCTGCGCCTTGGTGGTGGATTTGACGTTCCACTCGATCAGCGGAGCGCCCACCGCCTTGGCGATTTCGTAAGCGAGGACGGTCTTGCCCGTTCCCGGCTCACCCTTGACGAGCAGGGGGCGACGGAGAGTGACGGCCGCGTTGACGGCGACCTTGAGGTCCTCCGTTGCGACATAGCTTTGGGTGCCTTCGAAGCGCATGGCGCGCTTCCTACGGGGGCAGGGCGCCCCCGCGCAAGCTTCAGCTGCGGCTGCGGGCGCTGGCGCGGGCTTCGAGCAGGTCCCACAGGCCGCGATGCTGGGCGAAGACCTGTTGGGCGCCGAACAGCATCGCGCGCTCCATCGCGCCTTCGCGGGCGAGCGCATCGACGACGCTGACGGTTTCCTCGGCGAGCGGCAAGGTCGAGACCGGCACCGTCAGGCCCAGTCGATCGGCGACCGCATCGAGCACCGAACGGATCGTCGCCCAATCGATCGCCACGGCGAGCGCGGCGCCCGCGGCGCAGCCGGCGCGGTCGGATTGGGCGAGCATGTCGAGCGCGTGGCGCTGTGCCTGCGCGGCGGATTCTGATTCGGCGTGGCCCGGCGTGCTGGGCAGCGGCCCGGCGGCGGCGACGATGCGGACGAGATAGGCGCGTTCAGTGGCGAAGGCGCCGGCGGCGGCCTCGAGCCAGTCGCGCTCGAGCGAGACGCGGGCATGATCGAGCGCATGATCGATCACCCCGGGGTGACGGCCGTGGAGCACGCAAATAAAATGGGCGGCGTCGGCAAGGTCACGCAGCGGCTCGGGGTTCCGGGCGATGCGCTGGAGCCAGGGGTGGTTCGCGCTGCCATCGGAAGCGACGAGCGATCCCATCGCTCCCCATGTGCCGCCGAGACGGGCAATCTGTGCGGTATCGAACGGCATATGCCCCCAAATTCCTGAGATACCGGAAGTACCGGTGCGCCCTTATGGAAGCCTGGGGTATACCGAAGCACGTAAATACGTGGTTGATGCGGAATTTACGCTTTGGTCGGGGTTTGTGGATGGAGTTCGAGGCTGCCCGATATCGACTCCCCAAACCGTCACCCCAGCCTCGTGCCGGGGTCCACCGAGCCGCAACTGGAGAAGCAAGCAGCTAGAGTGCTTCAACCAGCATCGAGGTTGACCCCGGCACGAGGCCGGGGTGACGGAGAAGAGGTTACGATGGGCCTCACCAGTTGAACATCGTCCCGTCTTCGAGCCGATTCACCGGCAGATAGGCACGCTTGTACTCGTATTTCGCGGCCAGAGCCTCGTCGATGTCGACACCGAGCCCGGGCTTGTCGCCCGGGTGCATCAGGCCGTTCGACAGCGAATAAGCGTGCGGGAACACCTGGTCGGTCTCGGCGGAATGGCGCATATATTCCTGGATGCCGAAATTGGGCACCGACAGGCCGAAATTGAGCGCAGCCGCCATGCTCACCGGCGACAGATCGGTCGCGCCGTGGCAGCCGGTGCGAACCTGATAGAGATCGGCGAGCCCGGCGATCCGGCGCAGATGGGTGATCCCGCCGGCATGGACCACCGTAGCGCGGATATAGTCGATCAACTGCTCTTCGATCAGCTGCCTGGCGTCCCAGATCGAATTGAAGATCTCGCCGACCGCGAGCGGCGTGGTGGTGTGCTGGCGGATCAGCCGGAAGCCGGCCTGATTTTCGGCCGGTGTCGCGTCTTCGAGCCAGAACAGGCGGTAGGGCTCGAGATCCTTGCCGAGCCGCCCGGCCTCGATCGGGGTGAGCCGGTGATGGACGTCGTGGAGCAAGTGAATGTCCCAGCCCAGCGCATCGCGCCCGCGCTCGAACAGTTCGGGGACGTGGCGCATATATTTCGAAGTCGACCAGAGCGTCTCCTCGGGCAGCGAACCCTTGGCGGGCTCGTAATAGAAGCGCTCGCCCGAGACGCCATAGGTCGCCGCGAGGCCGGGAACGCCCGACTGGAGGCGGACCGCCTTATAGCCCTGTTCGAGATATTCGTGCGCGCGCTCGATCGTCTCGGTGATGTCCGAGCCGTTGGCATGGCCATAGACCATGCAGCCCTCGCGCGCTGCGCCGCCGAGCAATTGATAGACCGGCAGGCCGGCGATCTTGCCCTTGATGTCCCACAAGGCCATGTCGACTGCGGCGATCGCCGACATCGTCACCGGGCCGCGGCGCCAGTACGCGCCCTTGTAGAGATATTGCCAGATATCCTCGATCCGGTGCGCGTCGCGGCCGATCAGGCAGGGTATCACGTGATTCTCGAGATAGCTCGCCACCGCCAGCTCGCGGCCGTTGAGGGTGGCGTCGCCGATCCCGTAGACGCCCTGATCGGTCTCGATCTTGAGCGTGACGAAGTTGCGGCCGGGGCACGTCACGATCACGCGTGCGGAAGTGATACGAGGCAAGAGTCGACATTCCTTAAAAGTGGTCAGGCCAATATCTGCTTGTGACGGGTATGCTGTCAACCTAGGGTGTGGCAGTGAGGACGGTATGAAGATCAAGGGCAACAAGTTGTATCAGCGCGTCGCGGCGTCGATTACCGAGGCGATCGAGGCGGGGCGCTGGTCGCCGGGCACGCGGCTTCCGGGCGAGCGCGACCTCGCCGAGGAATATGGCGTCAGCCGCCCGACCATCCGCGAGGCGATGATTGCGCTCGAGATGAAGGGCTGGATCGAGGCGCGGCATGGCTCGGGCCTCTATGTCACGCCTCGCGACCATGGCACCGGGCAGCGCGAGGATTCGCTCAACTTCGACGTCGGCGCGTTCGATCTGACCGAGGCGCGGATCCTGTTCGAAGGCGAGGCGGTGGCGCTGGCGGCGGTGTCGATCACCGACGAGCAATTGGCCGAGCTCGACGAATTGCTGGCCGAGATGGCGGCGGACGATTCGAACGAACCCTCGGTGATGGACGCCGACCACCGCTTCCACCTCGCGATCGCCAATGCGACGGGGAATGCCGCGATCCGCAGCGTGATCGAATATCTCTGGGATCTGCGCACCCGTTCGCCGCTCGCCGCGAACATGTTCGCGCGGGCGCAGCGCGGCGGGATCACGCCGCGGGTGGAGGAGCACCGGCCGATCGTCGCGGCGCTGAGGGCGCGCGATCCGCACGCGGCGCGGACGGCGATGCGGCGGCATCTTCGCGGCGTGGTCGACGATCTGCTCGAGGCGACCGAGCTCGAGGTGATGGAGCGGGCACGCAGCGAGCTCGACGCGCGGCGGGACAGCGTGGCGCGGCGGTTGAAGATCGGGTCGGCTTGAGGTTCGAGAACTGGCCTGACCAAATCGACCGATCTGACTCGTTCTGCGTCTCGCGGCCTGTGCGCGAGTCGTTTGAGCATTGTCACGATATGTTTCCGTATGTCAGCATGAACGCATAACGGAGGCCTAACTTGCCCGCACAAATTGCAGGGTCGCTTACGGGCATCCAAGGCACCATGCCGGAGACTCACAAGCCCACAGCCGCACCCGAGGCGAGCTGGATCATGACGAGGAAGTGGGCGGCGAGCTTGTCATACGGGTGGGACACGGTGCTTCAGCTTTGAGAAGAACCGCTCAATCAGGTTGAGATGTCCCGGGCCGGAATCCGCCACCCACAGAGGCATGCGGATTGCCGTTTGTTGGATCGAAGAAGGGGGAAATATGCGGAACACCAGGTTTGTCTGCGCAATCGCTTTGGCTGCGTTGCTCATGAGCCCGGAAACGGCGTTTGCCGATGCCTATTGCGGGCCGGCGGTGATCACCCGTAGCCTGGCCTATTCGGACGGCTCGGTGAAAATTTTCGCACCGTGGCGAGGCGATTTCGTCACGATCTGCAACCTCAAGGCGAACTGGAAGGGCATCGATCCGCAGCTTTGCTGGTCGTGGTACGCCAAGATCGACAACGCCGTATCCAAGGGCAACAAGATCGGCGTCTATTATGGGGGCGCCGCTCCGGGCGATTGCGCCACCATGCTGACCTATGACTACGCGCCTGCGCCCTTGTATATAGAGCTCAATCCCTGACGGGTCCGGGCGGGGGCAACGAGGCTTCGCCGACCGCGGCGGCGATCTCAGCTTGCGCGCCGCACCACCTCATAGATGAGCATGCGATAGGCCCAGCTCGTCGCCAGAGCGAGCACCCGCCTGATCTTGACGATGATCAGCACGCCCTCGGCGCCATTCGCGGGGCGGCCGCACAGTGTGCGATAGCGGGCAAAGGCGATCAGGATGATGCGCAGCGCGGCCAGCAGCGCCCACTGGCGATACCGTGCACCTGAGCCAGGCGCCTTGGCGACCAATTGCAGGAGGCGAAGCGCGGAATGATCGCATTTGGGGGCGTTAGCGGACGGAAGTGGCGGAGAGGGTGTCCGCCAAACTTGGCATCCGATGGGCGGCGACAGGATGTAGTGATATCACTAGAATTCATTGATTTTCGGTAGCTTGATTAGATTCCAGATCTTATCTCGTCCCTAGACATATCGCCCTGTCGCGTGTACAAAGTGGGACCGAAAGTGGGACCAGCTTTGGACTCAGGAGGCGCGACCATGGCAGGACGGGCACTCAACAAGCTGAGCGCGTCGCAGGTGGCGAAGACGAGCAAGCCGGGCCGGCACTCCGATGGCGGCGGCCTCTATCTCTTCATCGACCCGCACGGACGGCGGCGCTGGATTTTCATGTACGTGCGTGAGGGCAAGCGTACCGAGCTTGGCCTCGGCGGCGGACGTGACCTGTCGCTGGCCAGTGCCCGTGCCGAGGCCGCAAAGCTGCGCGAGACATTGGCGACTGGCGGCGATCCAAAGGCCGCTCGTGCGATGGACGAACGCATTCCCACGTTTGGCGAGTGTGCCGACACCTATGTGGAGGCGATGAGGCCATCATGGCGTAACGCCAAGCACGCGGCACAATGGTCGATGACACTCACCAAATATGCCATGCCGATGCGCAGCAAGCCCGTGAGCGCCATCGACACGCAAGACGTGCTCGACGTGTTACAAGGGCTATGGAAACGCACGCCTGAAACCGCCGAGAGGCTGCGCGGCAGGATCGAGAACGTGCTGGACGCGGCAAAGGCTAAAGGCCACCGGGTCGGCGAAAACCCTGCGCGCTGGCGCGGGCATCTCGACCAGCTCCTGCCCAAACGGCAGCGGCTTTCGCGCGGGCACCACGCCGCGCTGCCCTATGATGCCATGCCGGAGTTCATGGCGGACCTGCGAGAGCGTGCCGCGGTTGCAGCGCGGGCGCTGGAGTTCACGATCCTCACCGCCGCCCGCTCAGCGGAGGTGCTGGGAGCGCGGTGGGATGAGATCGACACGGGGAAGAAGCTGTGGACCATCCCCGCTGATCGCATGAAGGCCGGCCGCGAACATCGGGTGCCGCTGTCTCCACGAGCTATCGAGATCGTGGAAGCGATGGAGAAGCTCGGAACAGAGGGATATCTGTTTCCCGGTTCCAAGCCCAGCAAGCCGCTGTCAACCATGGCCATGGCAATGCTGCTCAGGCGGATGAAGGCGACGATCACCATTCACGGGTTCCGCTCCACCTTCCGCGACTGGGCATCGGAAACCACTGGCTTTCCCCATGAGGTGTGCGAAATGGCGCTGGCCCATACCATCGGGAACAAGGCGGAGGCCGCCTATCGGCGGGGAGATCTGTTCGACAAGCGCCGCAAGCTCATGGACGCCTGGGCGGGCTACTGCGCCAGAAAGGCCGGAGGCAAGGTCGTACCTCTCCACGAGGCGCAGCAGGCCGCCTGAGGCAGAAGTCTACCGACGTTGTCGCGCGTCATCTTCGCGATAGTCTGCCGGACTATCGATCCATCGGTTTACCGAGGACTCGTGCCAGCCAGCTCCGTGAATGCTGATCCGTACCTGGCGCGGAAAGGTGCCATCACCGATCTTGCGATAGAGGGTGGCACGTGAAAGTCCGGTGCGCTCGAGCACGGTCTTAAGACGGATGATCCTTTCGTTTTGAGACATGAGACATTCTTCCATCATCTGCAGGTTGCTAAACGCCCCTGAGAAGAAGGATGGCGGTCTCAAACCGCCGTTCAAGAGTGCCAAAAACAGTGCCGGCGAGCTCTGGCGTGCCCCAGGCGTCCCGAGGCGGCCGTAGGCGTCCAACGGCGAGGAATATTTATTTTCTCACTTCGTCTCAGCATGGGTGATTGGGTTCGATTGATGCGGAGTGATCGTCCTCCCCGATGGCTGGTCGCGGGATCACAACGTGAATGACCGCTACCGGCCCTATTTTGTTGAAGAAGTCGGCTGCGGGACCGAGTTGACCAGCCTGGCGATCCTGCACTGGGCGCAGGACCGGCAGATCGAGTGGCATTACATCGCCCCCGGCAAGCCGCAGCAGAACGGCTACGTCGAGAGCTTTAATGGTCGCTTACGCGACGAATGCCTGAACGAGACGCTGTTCGCGTCGCTCAGCCATGCACGCTCGTTGCTGAGCAGCTGGCGCTACGACTACAACCATGTGCGGCCGCATAGCGGAATAGGCGGGCTGACGCCCGCCGATGCTGCCAGGCAGGTTGTGCAGCCCCGCCCGCAAGGGCACGATGAAAACCCCGGACTCCAGTTATGAATGGAGGAGTTTTGGGGAGCACGTCAGCCTCCATTTCGCGAGATATCTGCACGGAGTCCCAAGAAGCTGACGACTCGTTGACACGAGCCCTCCCATGAGTGATCGAGGTAGTTCCGCTTGCGGAGGGGGCAAATGAAATTTCGAGCGTGCGCCGCTGGCATCGTTACCTTGACGCGGGCTTTTCCCGGGAGCTTCTCCGCGGCGGCTCAGGAAGTTACCCTGTACGGATGTGACTCCCTTGGTCGATTGATACAGACGAATGCCGCTGGCTGGCTCCCAAACCATGTAAATCATCGACTGGCATGTCCGCACCTGTCGCTCAGCGCTGATTTACAGCGGTAGATTTTCGAAACCATTCAGGAACCGAAGGAGGTCCGATTGAACTTACGGGCCGCTTCGCAGTTTTCTTTTAAGGGGCTTTCTTGATGAATGGCATCGCGTTCCGGCAAGATAGAATCTATGGCATCCTCTGCCTTCTGATACTTTTAATCTGCACTCAAACTGCACCTGCGAGGGGGCAATCGTACAAGGCAGACGACCTTCCGGTGCTGAAACCACTCACGGACTTAAATGGTGTTGATGTAAGAACTGGAACATTGATTGCCCAATCCCCTTTTCAAGTAGGAGCGCCGGCATCAAGCAAACTTTTTTATCAATCCTCATTTAATGGTAGAAGGATTACCTCTAACCTCAACGCTTACGTCGATGATCAGACCTTTGACTGGAACTATTCTGGTCATAGAGATGTACGCGTTCATATATCTGGCAAAGACTACCTTTTCAAATGCACCGGATACGGCCTGTGCGCAGATCACGGTAATACGTCAGAGGGGTCTCGACTGACCCGAGCATCGGGAGATATGTACGTCTATACCGGGCGCGATGGGACTGTTTACACTTTTTTCCCGCCGCTGATTGAACAGCTTCCGCCGCCACCGCCAGATTGCAATTATGATCCCTGCAATTACGCTGGCTACCGAGCGTTTGCGTTCGCCCAATATATAAATTATCCGACTGGCGAAAAGCTCACATTCGACTCGCTTCCAACTTGGACAACCGAATCGGGCGGCTACCGACTTTCGAAGAGCGTTAGTAGCAACCTTGGCTACACGTTAACCTTCAAGAAGCTTATGAATTACACCTCCCCGGTTACCATTACTCCGGGAGTGATGTGGGCTGGGTTTGGCTTCGATTCGATGAGTACGACGCTGAAGAAGGGTGTCAGCGTAATTAGCTCGATGTCAGCCAATATAGTTCCCACCTCGACCCCGGGGTGGGGGATCACGCAACACGATCTCACCGAACAAGACAACATCGGCAGAACCCGCTCGGTCAGGACTGTCATTGTCGGAGGAGGGTCCGCGTTTTATCCATGTTCGCAGACTACCGCGCCCACTCGATTGGTGTCTCCCATGAACGTTGAGACATTGGTAAGCTATGACAGCACGGAGACGGAGACGCAAAGGGCGCCCGGAAATTATTATCCGGTCAGAAGTGTCAGCCGGGCAGGGAAAACGTGGCAATACGCGTGGTCGGGCGGGACGTTAACCGCGACCAGCCCTGCTAACAACGTTCAGACATTGAGCAGCACACCGCGAGCCGCCGGCTTTGAGAATTTCAGTCAATGCGACCCCACCAACGGTGGCGAGGTGATCAGTCATACCGATCCTTTAAGTCGTTCGACTCATTATGAGTACGACCCTGACACATTTGACCTAAAATCCGCGACGCTGCCGGAGTCGAATGGCTATCAGTATGAATATGATTCTCGGGCGAATATCACAAAAATCACTCAGATAGCGAAGCCGAATAGCGGTTCGAGCGACGTTATAGTCTATCTGGCCAGCTACGATGAGACCTGCTCCAATCATGTCACCTGCAACAAGCCCAATTGGATCAAAGACGCCAAGGGCACGGAGACCAAATTCACCTATGACGCAGTTCATGGCGGGCTGCTGACCGCGACGCTGCCCGCCGGCGGCGATGAGGTACGACGCGTGATCACCTACACCTATGTGGGGCAGAACACGGGTGATGGTACAATCTACCGCATTAGCCGGACCTCCGCCTGCATCACCGGCACAAACTGCATAGACACAGCCAATGAGGAACGGACAGTCACGACCTATTGGGAGAACACCTTTCTGCCGGCGAGCGTGACCCATCGATCCGGCAACGGCAGTGTGTCGGCGACCACGTCGTACTCCTATGATTTAGCCGGTCGCCCTGTTCAGATTACCGACCCCAACGGCAACATGAGTTATATGCGCTACGATGCAGCCGGGCGGATGATTGGCAAGATTTTGCCCGCGGCGGGAGGTTCCCACCAAGCCCGGCGATTCACGTACAATGCGGAGGACCAACTGACGCTTGAAGAATCCGGAACAGTGGCGAGCCCGGACGACACTGGCTGGTCAAATTTCGCCGCCCATGAGAGCCTCGCACTTAGCTATGATACTCTTGGGCGCAAAATCGGGGAAAGGCGTAGCGGGGGCACCATCCGCTTGCTCACACAGTTCAGCTACGACGCCGAAAACCGTCTAACTTGCACTGCCGTGCGCATGAACCCGCTGGTGTACGACACGCTCCCATCGGACGCCGCCTGCACGCTCGGCACCACTGGAAGCAATGGCCCCGACCGCATCACCAAGAACGTCTATGACACTGCCGGTCAACTCCTGCAGGTCCGCAAGGGCGTGGGGACGAGTCTGGAGCAGGCTTACGTCACGTACGGCTACACCTCGAATGGCAAGCAGGAATTTGTGGTCGACGCCAATGGCAACAAGGCGCGGCTCGTCTACGACGGGCATGACCGCCAGACGCAGTGGCAGCTTCCCTCAAAAGGCGCGCCGCCAGCGGGCTACAATCCGACCACACCCGCCAATGCGCTGCTGACAGCCGGCGCGGTCAATAGCGATGACCGGGAGGAATATGGCTACGACCTCAACGGCAACCGCACGAGCATGAGGAAGCGTGACGGGCGCACCTTCACCTACACCTACGATGCGCTCAATCGGATGACGGCTAAGATCGTGCCAGACGGGTGCGTGACCGGATACGCCTGCACCCCGGTTCCTGCTTCGGCGACGCGCGACGTCTACTATGACTATGATTTGCGCGGGCTTCAGACAGCAGCCCGGTTCGATTCCGCTACCGGCGCCGACGCAATCGGTAGCGCATATGACGCCCTTGGAAGGCTGCTGACCAGCACCACGAGCATCGGCGGCGTTAGCCGGTCCCTGACCTATCAATATGATGCCGGCGGTAATCGCACGCGGATCACCCACTCGGGCACCACCTATTTCACCTATGAGTATGACGAGCTCGATCGGCTGGCGAAAGTGCGCGACAGTGACGATATCGAGGTCGCGACCATGGCCTGGGATGCGCAAGGTCGCCGGTCCGGCGAAACGCGCGGCGCTGTCGGCATCGCCTACGACTATGACAAGATATCGCGGCTGGCGAGCATTTCCCACGAGCTTCCCGGGACCGCGAACGACCTGACGATTTCCTTCCCCGTCTATAATCCGGCGAACCAGATTGTCAGCCGGACTCTCTCGAAAGATGCCTATCGCTTCACCAACCACAGGAACACCGATCTCGATTATGCGGTCAACGGGCTCAACCAATACGGCAGTGCCGGTTCTGATCACTTCGGCCATGATGCCAATGGCAACCTGATCACGAATGATGTCAAAGACGCCAACGGCAATTTGATTCCGAATCTTCACGTCGGCTTTAGCTACGATGCCGAAAATCGGCTGGTCGCGACTTCTACCGGCGCAAAGCTGATCTATGACCCGCTCGGCCGACTTTATGAGGTTTCGAAGCCGACGACCGCCATCACCCGGTTTCTTTACGATGGCGACCAGTTGACGCTGGAATATGATGCCGCGGGCAACGTGCTGCGCCGCTACGTCCATGGCACCGGCGAGGACGATCCGCTGCTCTGGTACGAAGGCGCGACCCTGTCTGATAGACGAAGCCTGCAGGTCGACCATCAGGGCTCGGTGGTTTCTGTCGCTGACGCCGCGGCTAACGGAATCGAGATCAACAGCTACGACGAATATGGCATCCCGAGTGCGAGCAATATCGGGCGTTTCCAGTACACGGGTCAGGCATGGATTCCCGAGTTGGGGATGTATTACTACAAGGCGCGCATCTACTCGCCGACCTTGGGGCGCTTCCTGCAGACCGATCCCATCGGATATGAGGACCAGATCAACCTCTATGCCTATGTTGGCAACGATCCGATGAACGGACGCGATCCGACTGGAATGCAGGATTGCGTGCCCCGTGAAGGCGGGGGGCAAACCTGTACGGTTATTGCCCCACAAACAACTAACCCGCTGACAGCCGCTGGGATAGCAATCGCCGGGATGGCGGCGGCTACTTGGAACGCGGGCGTTCACATATATGAAAGTGTAGCCGGGAAAAAGGATAATCAGGATGCCGATAAGGCGGCGGCGGCGGCGGCGGCTGCTGCTGCAGCAAATCAGCCCGCAATTTATCATAGACTTGAGACGCCCACTCAGACGCCGGCAGATGCTGAAAGGCAGGAGCGCACTGGCTTGGTTGGAGGATACCCTGCGAGAGGTAGCAGCATCCCGACCGTGAAAGCTTACAGTGGCCCTCTACCAGCAGAAAGAAGAGGGATTGAGTTTTCTACGACTGTGCGGCCTGCCCCTGGCAGCGTCCCCGGGCAGCCCAAATGGTATCCCGGCCAGCCGGGCGTCGGCGTAATTCCGGGCGAGCACGGACCAATGGCGGTGATACCGGCCGTGATCCTGCGGAATACTCAAAGGAGAGTACCGTGAATGACAATGGAGACTGGCCACGCGGACTATCTGAAGAGGTGGCGTTATTAGATGCGACAGTCGATTTTTTCGAAAACGAGTTTAGCATCAGCTTCCTTGACGGATACGATGATCTAGATGAATATAAATACCATATCTTTAAATTTCCGAAAGGTCAGTGTGCTATAATGAGATATAAGAACACCCCAGCGATGGGCGTGACCCTCATAATTGCGACTGAGTGCCTTGGAAGCGCCGAAGAGATGATCGAGTATTTTACACGTTGCCTGCATTTAACAACGAATGATGTTATATGGCGGCGTAATGTGCAATGACGTCGAATGTCGTGTATGATGTTTTGTAACTCTCCGATAATATGTGACTTCGATGTAGCCGCATTACTATTCGGCGTCGGTTCCTATATTGCGCGGCCAATTCTTGATCCTGTATTCATAAGAATGACCATATGTTTGGACGTGGTCACTCGTTGACCAAGTCCATTCCTCTAGGTCGCAATGATATGGTTATCGGGTGCCGTGCTCCCAAGATTCCTCCACTCATAAGTGGGGTCCGGGGTTATCATCGTGCCCTCGCGGGCGGGGCTGCACACGCCGCCTGGCAGCATCGGCGGGCATGGGCCGTAGCTGACGCGCTGTTTCGCGAAAGCTGCGTAGGCGTAGTGGCCTGTAACGGCCGCATGCCTAATCCCGCTGGTCTCGGCGATGGAGTAGAAAACGGGTTCGTTGCTCTGCAATCAACCGGGTTTCATGCGCCTCTGGTCAACGAACGGCAGCAACCCTTTTATCCCGATCCTGACGATGGGGCGTATGTCTGGGACGTCCGAAGCTATGATTTAGGTCACGACAAGATCGCCCGCGACACGCTCCTTTGGCACGCGGTTGCGTCCGAAATGCCTATCTATCCGAGCGCTCCAGTCCTCGGTTTCCTGCTCGACACAAGCACCTCCGTGATGCTGCATGTCTACGATGATTGCGGAATGGACGTGATCGCACATGATCGCGCCAAGCTTCACGGGCTTTACTCCGGTTTCGCAGATTGGCTCCTCGACCACGATCGTGAGCGCATGGCGAAGCTATTCTAAATACGTCCGCTCGCGGTGCGCCGCGCCTGAAAGCGGCCGGTCCGAAAACCACCCCACTTCCGGCCATTCGCGAGGTTTCGGCTTCGGCTCCGTGAGAGGCCCATGCCCGGAGATTAGGAGGGGCGCCGGCCATCGTGTCCCCGCAGCAGCGGTGTTCTGCCGCGCGGTCGCCCTTCACGAAGCCTTCCTTCATGCGAACCTGATTATCCTTGCCAGGTGCCGGGGATTTGCGGAAAGATTCCCCGGTGAAAATCGACTTGGATCATTTGCCACCGGCAAAGCAGCGCGAGCTTGAGCGTGTGGTCGAGATCGTCTTCGACGAATTTCGGGCAGTGAACGAGAACGCCACCGGGCCGCGCAAGGGCGGGCGAATTCTCAAGATCATCCTGTTCGGCAGCTACGCGCGCGGAGATTGGGTCGATGCACCGCTCGCCGCCAACCAGTACAAATCCGATTACGATCTGCTCATCATCGTCAGCCAGAAAGAACTGGCCGACCGCGCGGGGTATTGGGCGAAGGCCGAGGAACGCCTGATCCGCGCCTACACGATCGAGAAAACGCTGCGGACGCCGGTCAACTTCATCGTGCACTCGCTGCACGAGGTGAATGACGGGCTCGCGCATGGCCGGGTCTTTTTCATGGAGGTCGCGAAGGACGGCATCGCCCTGTACGAAGCCGACGATCGCGAGCTTCACACACCCAAGCCGAAAACGCCCGAGCAAGCGCTGGAGACCGCGAAGGAGTATTTCGAAGAGGGTTTCCCTTCCGCGATGAAGCGGTACGAAATCGCCAAGTTCGACATCGAACGAGGCTTTTCGAAGGACGCCGCGTTCGACATGCATCAGACCGTCGAACGGCTCTACGGCTGCCTCCTGCTAACCCTCACCTTCTACACGCCATATAACCACAATATCGCCTTCCTGCGCTCGCTGGCGGAAGGATTGGATCGCAGATTGTTTGGCATCTGGCCGGAGGACACCCGCAAGGAGCGGGCAATGTTCCAGAAGCTCAAGGATGCCTATGTCAAAGCGCGGTATTCCAGGCACTATCGGATCAGCGAAGAAGAGCTGACCTGGCTCGGCGCACGAGTCGAGGAGTTGGGACGCGTCGTGCATCAGGTCTGCTCCGACAAGATCGCCGAACTCGAGAACGCCGCGAGCAGATAGGACGCATGTGGCGTCGGTCGCGCAACTTGCCGCGCCTTCGCATTTCATCCATAATTGTCGACACGGGATGGAAGAGCCGGCGGCCATCTCGCAGGATTATCCTGCCGGGCATTGATACGTTCGGCCGATAGAGGTCGGGCGGTTGCTGGAGAGGCCGCGCTTTTGGCCCGCCAGCGGACACGGCTTGCATCTTTCGCTCCCTTCGCAGGGACGGACCGCTGGCGTGCAGGCAAGTCATGAACTCCACAACCGTATCTGGCGGCGACATCTATAGCCGCGAAGTCGTGATGGCGCGCGTTGGCCATCTCATCCGGCGCAAGCAGCAGGAGGTCGAGCGGATCACGCGCATGTTGCGCGGCTGCTTCGCTCCCGAAAGCGTGCTGGCGCCCGAGCCGGGGCGGATCACCCGGGTTATTCTGATCGGACCGTACGCCCGGCGAACGTGGTACGAAGACAGGCACACGCTTGCGTTTTCCGACTATGAATTCTGGGCGGTCGTCAATCATCCGCTGTTTACAGATGAACGCTGCTGGCAGCGCGCGCGCAACATCGTCCAGCGCGAGCTGGGCAACCGCTGCGCGGTTGATCTTACCTTGCTGGCGAAGTCCGATGTCCGAAGCGCCAGAGCTGAGCGCGATCGCTTCATCCTCGACCGGATTGAGGCAGGGATAACGCTGTACCGCGCCTCGCGCGACGCGCCCCTCACCGCGCCCGAAACCGCATTCCGGAGGTAGGGTCATGCTCAATCTTGTCCTCCGGAAGCGGGCGCGGATCGCATACTGGCGGAGCATCGCCAGCAGATGCCTTGCAAGACCGCAGCACGGAGTCGACCCGGTGCACCTCGAGCGCATCCGGGCGGCAATCGATAACATGCCCGCGCTGACGCGCGAGGTGTTCGAGCTGCACCGCTTCGACGATCTTCCCTATGGCGGGATCGCAGATCGTCTCGGGATCGGCATTGATGACGTGGAGGCGCAAATGGTGGCCGCGCTCATGCATCTGTCTCGCGCTTTGGAAGGGGATTGCTAGCCGGGGCATCGCGCTCGGAAGTCACGTCGAACGCACGCTTGCCGCGCCTGCTCCATAACGCCAGCGCGTGCTCGCGATCCTCACTTCGCAACTTTGTCGCGATGCCGATAAACGCGCCATAAAGAACCGCGCGATCATCGTCAGTCAGTTCTACCAGTCCGGTTTTGACGACGAGGCCACCCAGCTCGATCAGCTTCCGCGTGCGTTCGCGGCGTGTCACGACCCAAGTCCGACTGTCACGACGTGCGGCTCGCGCTGCCAGACGGCAGCGTGCCGCTTGCATCTGGCGAATTGCCGCGCGGCCCGCTTTCAGGGCTTCGTGGAGCGCTTCGCCGCGTCGGGCGAAAGAATGTCGCGCCAGCCTCGCGCCAGGCCTCCTTTGTGTTCGCATCCTTCGTCGCCGCCGCATCAAGCAGCGCGCCGGCAAGCAGGTCGGCGTCGAGCACATCGGCGCCGGTAGCCGCGACCAGCTCGCCGAGCTGCCGCACGCGACGTTCCTTGAGTTGCTTTGCCTTGTCGGCGAGCGCTTCGAGTTCCGTATCAAAGTCCCGTGGCTTACGCATCACAGTCTCCATTGCCGATGTGATGCGCACGTCATAATAGACCCGAGGCCACAACGCTCTATTGTCGCTGAGACAGTCTGAAACTAGCCGGTCCCTCACAAGAATTTTAGTGTGAGGGCGCGCTTATACGTCGTGCCGACGTGCTGCTTTCGGTGTAATTGGATTGCCGTCATGGCGATCTACCATTTCTCGGCAAAGGTCATCTCCCGCGCGGCAGGGTCGAGCGCCGTTGCTTCCGCCGCGTACCGTTCCGCCTCGCGGCTGCACGACGAGCGGCTCGACCGGCATCACGACTTCTCGAACAAAGCCGGCGTCGTTCACTCCGAGGTGATGTTGCCGGACGGGGTGCCGGAGCATCTCTCCGATCGCGAAAAGCTGTGGAATGAGGTCGAGGCGGCCGAGAAACGGATCGACGCGCAGCTCGCCCGCGAGATCGAGTTCGCGATTCCGCGAGAGCTATCCCGGAAAAGGGGTATTGCGCTCGCGCGCGATTTCGTCCGCGCCGAATTTGTAGATCGCGGAATGATCGCCGATCTCAACGTCCATTGGGACATCGGCGCCGATGGCGAAGCCAAGCCGCACGCCCACGTGATGCTGACACTGCGCGATGTGGACGAGGACGGGTTCGGCAAGAAGAACCGCGACTGGAATCGCACCGACCTACTGGAGAAGTGGCGCGAGCGCTGGGCCGAGCACGCCAACCGGCGACTAGCCGAACTCGATATCGATGCGCGCATCGATCACCGCTCGCTGGAGGCGCAGGGCATCGACCTTGAGCCGCAGCACAAGATCGGCCCGGCGGCGTCGCGCATGGCAGCGCAGGGCCTCCAGCTCGAACGGGTCGATGAGCATCGCGAGATTGCGCGGTCGAACGGCGCGAAGATCATCGCGCAGCCGCGCATCGCGCTCGACGCGATCACCCACACCCAGGCGACATTCACGACCCGCGACCTCGCGATGTTCGTGCATCGGCACAGTGAAGGGAAGGAGCAGTTCGACCAAGTGATGGCCGCGGTCCGCGGCGCACCGGAACTGGTCGCGCTCGGCAAGGACGGGCGCGACCAGGATCGCTTCACCAGCCGCGACATGATCGAGACCGAGCAGCGCCTTACGCGCAGCACGCAGGTGCTGGCGGAGCGTGAGCAGCATCACGTCGCCGATCGGTATCGCGATAGCGCTCTCGCCAATGCCGAGCGGCGCGGTCTTGTGCTTTCCGCCGAGCAGCGCTCGGCGTTCGAGCACGTCACCGAAGCCAAGGATCTCGGCGTCGTGGTTGGCTATGCCGGCACCGGCAAATCCGCGATGCTCGGCGTCGCGCGCGAGGCTTGGGAACGCGCCGGTTATCAAGTGCAGGGCCTGGCGCTGTCGGGCATTGCGGCCGAGAATCTTGAGAGCGGTTCGGGCATTCAGTCGCGCACCATCGCCAGCCTGGAGCGCCAATGGTCGCAGGACCGCGCGCTATTGTCGCATGGTCATGTGCTGGTGATCGACGAGGCCGGCATGATCGGCTCGCGGCAGATGGAGCGGGTACTCGCCGAAGCCGAGAAGCGTGGCGCGAAGGTCGTGCTGGTCGGCGATCCCGAGCAGCTTCAGGCGATAGAGGCGGGCGCCGCCTTCCGCTCGATTGCCGAGCGGTATGGCAGCGTCGAGATCACCGACATCCGTCGCCAGCGCGAGGACTGGCAGCGCGATGCCACCCGACACCTTGCCACCGGCCGAACTGGCGAAGCGCTGCTCACCTACGAGGAGAATGGTCGCGTCCATACCACCGAGACGCGAGAACAGGCGCGTGCCGAACTTGTCGATCGATGGGACCGCGATCGGGCCGCGACGCCGACAGCGACGCGGATTATCCTCACCCATACCAATGACGAGGTGCAGACGCTGAACCAGGCCGCGCGTCAGCGGCTGCGTGCCGCCGGGCAGCTTGGCGAGGATGTCACGCTGCGGGCGGAACGGGGGCAGCGGACGTTCGCATCCGGTGACCGGATCATGTTCCTCAAGAACGAGCGCGGCATGGGCGTGAAGAATGGTTCGCTTGGCATCGTCCAGAGCGTGACGAGTACGCGCATGGCGGTACTGCTCGACGATGGTCGCGCGGTGGCATTCGACATCAAGGACTATGCGCAGATCGATCACGGCTATGCCGCGACGATCCACAAGGCGCAGGGCGTGACCGTCGATCGGGCGCATGTGCTCGCGACGCCGGGGCTCGACCGACACGCTGCCTACGTCGCGCTGTCGCGGCACCGCGACCATGTTGACCTCCATTATGGTCGCGACGACTTCGCCGAACCTTCGAAGCTCGTCCGCGCGCTTTCGCGTGATCGGGCCAAGGACATGGCCTCGGATTACACCCGCGACTTCACGGATCAGCGGCAGATACGGCTGTCTGAGCCGGCGATGGAGAAAGCGAAGCCCGCCCTCGCGCGTGATCCATTCGCTGGGCTGGACCTGAGTATAGCCGCACCGACACCCACCGTGCCGGTCAACGCACCGGCCCTTGATCCTTCAGCGTCGTTGGCGCCTGCGGTCGTCCGACACGCGAGAGTCGTGCGCGAGGTGCGGCACGCCCGCCGCGTCGGAGATCCCTACACCGCAGGCCAGCGCCAGGAGGTTGCAGCCAGTCGCGCAGCGCTAAACGCGATCCGGCCGCAAGCCGCGCCAGACCTGGAAACAGCGTTCGGTAACAACCTGGGCCTGATCCACGAAGCGGCCGAGGGACGGACCGTAGCGACCATTCGGGCCATGCAGTTTGAAGCAGAGTTGCGTGTCGACCCGCAACTCCGGGCAGACACCTTCGTCCAGCGCTGGCAAGCGCTGGAGCGGCAACGCCGTCTCCTGCTGCGCGATCACGAGACCATGCGCGCGAATGCGGTGGGCGACCGCATGATCGGCATGGCCAAGAGCCTCGAACGTGACCCCCAGGTTGAGTCCATCCTTCGCAATCGTAAGGCGCAGCTCGGCCTGCCGGAGGTAGCAGGACGCAGCATTAGCCAGAGCCTCACCGATATCGTTGGTCGTGGCCGGAGCAGGGGGCTTGGAATCGGGATGTAGGCAGGTGGTTGCGGATCCGGAAAGTTACTGTTTGTTCGAAGGGCACCCACGAGGTCACCGTCGCTTGTTCTCAAGATAGTTGCGCCAACGTCGGGTGAGATGCTTGTCGCGCAGCTTAAAAACGAACGGCAGCGCGAATGGCGCACTCTCAACCGCAGCGTTATAGTCGGACATCAGAAGCAGTGCGTCCGCTTCTGGAAACCCACGTGCTGCGGCGGTTTCCACCCTCTGCAGGATCTCAGCGATCGTTGCGGTCGCCTCACGGTGGGCAAAGATGATGCCGATCACGTCGGACGACAGTAAGAACACGAGAACGGCGATTAATACTCGCGCGACCGACACTGTCGTGTCGGTCGGCAAAGTTAGCAGACCCATCCACAAACTTGCTGCGAGCACCGCAGCGATAGCAAGTAGCACACCTTGCACGATGGCTGCACTCGTACGCTGCAGGTCAAGCGTCCAGTATGCAGATTCCTCTACGAGTTCGGCCAGGCGCTCATAGCCATGCGCCATGCGGCTCGCGAAATGCACTTCTTCGCGCTGTAGTTTTCGCCCCTCAATCGGAACTGTGAAGCGGTCGAAGATGCGCAGACGCTGCTTGGCCGAGAAATGAGCGCCCAGTCCGCTCGTGAGAAGTGCGACCCTACGCGCCTGATCTCCGGCACTCCGATGATCGCGTTGCCGCCGGACAAGCCAGAGCCAAAGTGCTGCCAATAGGAAACCGATAAGCGCGAAATTGAGCTGGGTCCGGTTATCGTTCGAATAAACGGACACGGCGGCGACCACGGCGACCCCCAATTGCGCTAGGATAGCCCATCCTTGATAGCGCTGCGAGCGGTCAAACTCGGCTCGCTGATGAGTCAGGAGGCGATCAATCGCGAACGCGCCGGCAGCGCGGCGCAGAACCTCACCGACGAACTCGTTCTTCCCTCGGGTGTAGGCGGATAGGTCGTCACCGTATCGAGCCGCCAGGCGCTCCTTCAACGATGCATAACGCCGAGCCAATTCGGGGTCGGCCGAGAGCTCGTCGCGGAAGACCAGCATGTCGCGACCCCATTCGCTATCCAAAGGCGTGAGGTGGACGTTGAAATCTGGACCAGGTTCGTTTGCGCGGATGAGAAAGCGCCGCGGCGGCTCGCCTAAGGCTTCTTGCTCGACGTATCCGAGCGTCGCCAAACTCGCGACTACCCGATCAACTGCGGCCCAGTCCTGCAGCGCGATCAAAAGATCGATGACCGGCTTACCTCCCAAGCCTTGCACCGCTGTGCTGCCGACATGATCGATGAACATCCGCGCAGGCCGCGCGGAGTCTCGGATCGCATCAGTCTCGCTGTCACACGCCGCAGTATATCCAGGACTGAAGGCGTGAAACGAAACCGCAATTCCTTCGTCGCCGGCATCGTTCACGCGCACCCCCTGGCTCCGTTGCCCTTCGTTTAGAGCATGGCCGGCACCAGGTGGAAAAGCCATCCCGTTGGCAAATTAGAAACTGTGTCATTTGTCGCGTCCCGGCCTTGCCAGTCAGCAATAGGAAAGAAGGACCCAACACCTCCTGCCGTCGCGATGGCTGCATAAGCGAGCGCGTCAATCAACATCCGCTCGAGCACTTGAAGGGTCCCGTGAAAGGTGTGACGGCCCTGTCGATCGCCGCGCTTTGCTAGGTTTCTTGCTTTTGGGCACCTTGAACAAAGCAAGACCGCTCTCCACATTTCTCTCAATCGAAGCGTCATGGTGGGGGCACCAAGTCCGACGCAATAACGGGAGGCTGCCATCAGCAGAGCTGACGATTTCAGGACGCTTCTTGATAATGTTTCCGTCGACAATGCGGCGACCATCGCCCTGCGTTATGGTGAGATTACGCGAGCATTGAACCTCAGGTTCCGTGACCTAGATGACCGCGAGCGTAACACCTTACAAGTTGGCTCATACGGCCGTCGCACTGCAATCCGAGGCATTTCCGACTTGGACATGGTTTACGTTATGCCCGGCGGTAAGTGGGACACCTACAAGGATCGACCCTATCAGCTACTCCGGGATGCGGCTGATGCAATCCAAGACCGGTACAAAACCACGACCGTTTACGTCGATAGCCCCGTTGTGGTCATCGAGTATCAGAACTTTGAAGTCGAAGCGCAACCGGTCTTTGAGGACGTCGATGGGCTTTGGTTTCCCTGCACAAAGAATGGCGGACGCTATCGACTAACTAAACCTCGCGAGGAACTTGCTGCTACCCGCGAGGTCGATGGCGAGAAGAACGGCAACTTGCGCCGCCTCGCGAAGATGACACGGGCTTGGAAGAACAAGCATGGCGTCGCGATGGGTGGATTGGTCATCGACACACTCGCGCATAATTTCCTCAACGCACGTACCACATTCAACACCACCTCGTTTGGCTCGTGCGGTCAGATGATGCGTGACTTTCTGTACTATCTTAAGGAATTGCCTGAGCAAGGCCGCTACAACGCTCTCGGGAGTGGGCAGCACGTCAAAGTATACAAGCCGTTTCAAAAGAAGGCCAAGAAGGGGTTTGAACTAGCCGACAGCGCGTTGGAAGCCGGGGAAGACCCGAAGGCCAACAATCGGTGGCGAAAGGTGTTTGGTCGGGGTTATCCGCTTGCGGACACTACCGAGGTCAACAAGGCGCAGATTACTGAAGCCGGTTTCACAGCAGAGAATACCGAAGAGTTCATCGAGGATCGCTTCCCGACGGACATTCGATACTCCATGCGGTTAGAGTGCGAGGTCACGCAACACGGCTTTCGCAGCTTCCTGTTGCGCGCGGGCCGGGGAGTAGGGATCAGGCGACTGCCCGTGTTCCGATCCAAATCGCTCCGCTTTTATATCGCGAACGACAACATCAAGGGAATCTACCACGTGTACTGGAAGGTACTGAACCGGGGGCCGGAAGCGATCAGGCGGAACATTATCCGTGGCCAGATCGAGAAGGACGGCGGATCGCGGGTCAAGAAGGAGACGTCCAGTTTCCGAGGTGAACATGTCGTCGACTGTTATGCTGTCAAAAACGGCGTCATTGTCGCCAAGGATCGCATTCACGTCCCTATCGTCGATCAGAGTGAGCAGTGAAGGTCATCGGATTTCGCTTTGGTGGGGAAGAGCGGCTGTCCACTGCTTGTTGTGCCATTCTGGGCGAAAGTTCTTCCTTCGTTCTAGCGCCGGCGTTTCCGCCGTGCCAAAGATCGTTCTATGAGCGTTGCAGATAACTTCAAAGCCTTCCGGGCGAACTACTTAATCCCCTCAGGGACCGTGACCAGCATCTCGTCCCGCTACAAACGGATCACCAAGCAGTTGAACAAGGATTTTTGGTCAACTGAGTCCGAAACATCCCATAGCTTGTACGTCGGTTCATACGGACGTGATACCGCCGCCAACGGCGTGAGCGATCTTGACGTCGCATTCACACTGCCGAACGCGGTCTATCACCAATACGATGGGCACGCTGGCAATGGGCAATCCGCCTTGCTCCAAGCTATTCGAACGTCCATCGGGCGCACCTATGCGAACTCGTACATCGGCGGGGACGGCCAAGTCGTCGCCCTCAATTTCACAGACGGCATTCGTTTTGAAATCCTACCCGTCTTTGTGAACAAGGATGGCAAGACCGTCACCTTTGCTGACTCCAACGGGGGAGGATCGTGGAAGACGTGCGATCCTCGCGGAGAGATGGATGCGTTCGCCGTCCGGAATCGCGATACGAATGGCAACCTTAAGGCGATTTGCCGGGTGGCGCGCATATGGCGTGACAAACACGCGGTTCCGATGAGTGGGATGCTGATCGATACCCTTGCGTATCAGTGGATTTCAGGTTGGGCTCACCGGGATAAGTCGTACCTGTACCACGACTATCTCGTCCGCGATTTCCTCCTGCATCTATCTCAGATCGATACCAACCAGACCTACTGGCGCGCGCCCGGAAGCGGCGCGTATATCTGGAAGAAAGGCAACTTCCAGAAACAGGCGGGAGAATCGTATCTCGCCGCCCTAAGCGCAATCGAACATGAATCTAATGACCGCCCCGCAACGGCACGGAACAAGTGGAGGGAAATCTTTGGCTCAACCTACCCCTGACACCGACGCCAACACACTCGAAGGGCAAATTCGGGAATGCTTCGCGCGTGTCGTTTACGCCCATAAAACCCACGAAAAGCAGGGGGACATTTGCGCCACGACACTCCGGCGCTTCAAAATCGCACAGATTACCCTTGCCGCAATCACGACTTCCGGTGCGCTCGCTATCCTATTTACGGATGACTTCACGCTCAAGCTGATAACAGCGCTAGTGTCGCTCATCTCGCTGTTCGTGACCGGCTACATGAAGGGCTTCGATCCGGGGGCAACCGCCCAGAAGCACAGGGACACTGCGGCAGACCTCTGGGCAATCCGTGAATCTTACCTTTCGCTGCTCACCGACTTCGCGAGCCGTGCAATCACAGAGGATATCGCCCGAGAACGACGGGACAATCTGCAGGGCGCACTCGCCGCAATCTACAAGTCGGCGCCTGGAACCACATCCGAGGCGTACGGGAAAGCCCAAGAAGGGCTTCAGAAACTTGAAGACTACACATTTAAACCGGGTGAGATCGACAAGTTTTTGCCTGGGCCGTTGAAGCGCGGCGTATAGCGCGTTTCCGGCTTCATAGCCACGAATCCAACGAACAGCCAGACGGGAACGCCGGCTTACCCAAGCTGGCGCTTCTCTCGCCACGGGGCAGCAATCATGCATCCGGCTAGAGGGTCAAATCTGGCAATCTCATCGACCCCATCAATTGGGGCGGAATTGCAGTTCGCTCGATCGCCGCTGCGAACAGCAGCCTTTGTGCGATCGCCGTCCCCAAGTAGATCGCTAACTCGCGTCCCAGAGGCATTCGCTTAGCTGTTGGGCTCGCGATCTCGCGCCGAGGATCGCAATCGGCAGCTCACGGCATGCCAAAGAGTGCCATTGAAACCACTTAAAAATGTGGGACAAAATGTGGGGACGACTTTGTCTCCCCCGTCCGAAACGGCGCAACAGCGCTGTTTTTCGCTTGACGATGGTGACCCCTACGGGAAACGGACGGCTGGAATTGGTCCGGCTGCCGCCAGTCCAGTCTTGGTTGAAAGGGCCCGAAAACTGCCATTCAGGGTATGACTTCTTTGCGGTCGACGTGTCGCAACCCTTCTGTAGCGTATTCGACAAAATCGAGGCTAGCTGCCGAACGCGAAGCGCTAATCTTGGCGTCTTGTCAGCGCCTGTAGAGATTCACGCGTATGTCATCGCTGAAGAATCCCGCCTCGCTCCAGGACGAGATGATGTTTCTTGAATCAAGCCATTTGACCAAAGCGAGATTTTCGACCGTCTTCGTCAACCGAGGTGAACTGTAGCCTGTCCTTATTTCGGAAAATGGCCGCGGGAGACTATCCAGGACCTGACGCACGTCGGCATCCGTGAGGACGGAATGATATGCGTTGAAGAGCGCGATTTGCGTCGAGATTGGCCTCGAATGCGCGATCAAAGTTTGCACCACGCCAGCATCAAGTTCAGGTATCTTGGCCTCGCTGCGGTCAATGATCGGTCCGATAAGGGCTGCACGTTCGGGAAGGTCCGGCAGCGTGCCAAGGTCCATCAAATCGACTATCGCGCGCTTATGTCCAATGTCGATTTCAGCTCGGAGAAGTCGTTCCCGAAATTCGTCGTCGAGCTCAAATGTGTCGGGAGCCGCCAGATAGGTGACGACGTTCGCCGCGAGAAATAGCAGCTGCAAGGCCGGTTCGGTGGCGAGCGCGTCGAGGCTCGCCTTGTCGAACGTGATTTTCCTTTCCGCTATCAGGATCCTAAGCTTGGCTTGGTCCAGGCCTTTGGGGAAATTCTGGAACGGTTTCGGCAATGCCCGCACATATTCCTGATAGGCAGCATCAGACAGCGTGGCAGCGCCAACGAGGAACTGACGCAGGGGATGGGTGGCAGCGTCACTTGCCATGGGCTCCGTGGCGATAGCGGCTCTGACATCCTCCCGATCGAGATAAGCGACCAGGCTTTCCGCGTCGAACCCGTCGCCTTCGATGAAGGCAAGGCAGTTCGCCCAAGTCGGTTCGATCACATCGTGCCGGAACAGCATCGCGTGTAATTTGGCGGGGACGTCCTCAAGCGTCGGCAGCAGGACCGTTTGTCGTCCAAGAAATTCCCCGAGATCATCCTCGTCAAGCGTATCGCGGCGGATGATGGCTAAGATAGCTGCCGCGTCTTCGCTCGAATTCCCCGGCAGCTCCAGAAGCACGTCCTGCAGATAGCAATCGAAATCGCGCTCAACCCTCTCTATCAGCACGGCGTTATTCGTCGAGCGTATTGTGGTGTAGTTCCTGGCGCGCAGCGACTCCAGATCGGTCTCGCCCGAAATCTCCTGATAGCCATATTCCAAGTTCGCGATCGTGAGCTCAAAGCGCCCCTTTTCGAACATGTCGCGTACGATCCCGGGGTGATCCTTTATTGCTGCCAGATCTTGGACCTCGAATCCGACGCGCTCGAGGCGCTCCGGGGCCAGCTCAGGCGCATGCGCCAGAATCTCAGGCAGCTTCGCCGCAACAAATTCCGAGAGCTCGGCGAAATCGTTAGCCAGCGTCTCAAGCAAAGTGTCGGGTACGCTCGCGAGCAGTTGCGCAACATGGGATATATTTCGTGGGCTGGCGATGGCGGTGGGAATATAGTCCTTCCAAGCGACGGCCAAGCCGGAGAGCAGCCCCGCGACGTCCTGACCGGCTGCGTAATAGGCATCGAAAAAGGCCTCGCAGCTTTCGAAGTCAGACGAGAGAAACTCGAAAAGCTTTGCCGTTTGATCGGCGTAGCGGACCGGGTCACTCAACAGGCAATCCACGAGCTTGACGTTGAGGACGTAGCTCTGCCGAAAATCCTCATCGCGCATTGCCACGATGACTTCTTTCGGATTGTCGATCGGAAATTCAGGCTCTGGCGCGGTGAACGCCCGTATCTGGATCAGAAACTTGTTATCGTTCGGCGACAGGCGGCCTGAGTGGAAAAGGGAGGTATATTGATAATAGGTGTCGTCGAGGTGACCCTCCAGGATCAGGAAGCGGGCAAGCTCCCCTTTCTCGCCAAAACCATCAAACAGGTCTTCGACGCGGTCGGCGTTCAAACGCACCAGTTCGTTCAACTTGGTCGTTCGAAGCGTCGCGATCCTTGATCTGAGATCGCGAATTCGGCGCAAGCTCTCATTCTTGTTGGCGGACGCCTTGTTCGCAATCTCAGCCTTGCGTTGCTGGTACGATCGGTGAGGATCGACATCGGCTTGCCAGGTGGCAATAGTGTGCCGCTGCTGGTGCCCATGCATGTTGCGGTAGGTGAGATGCGAAGCGTCGATCCACCGCTCGAACCCATCCTGCCCGACCAGCTCATGCGGGGCGATCCATGTTTGACCGTCGAGACTGATGCCAAGGACACCGGCTGGAAGCCCCTCGAACAGGGCCATGGCATAGATCCTGCGCAACTCTTTCAGGTCAGAGGGCGTCTGCCGTTCGGCGGCTTCAAGCCGCTGCTCGAGTTCCGCGATCTCCGACCTGTGCGCGGCCTCGCCGTGCGCGATGAGGTCAGTCTGACGTTTCAGAATGCCGGCCAGGTTGCCCTCGCCGCGGTGCAGCCGCTCAAAATCTCTCGGATACACATTCTTGTAAATCAGGATCGCGAGCAGCTTGTTGGCGTCCAGCAGATTATCGTCGTCGGTCTCCAGATTGGCGACGTAAATGGCGTACTCGTTGAAGATGTTCTGGATCAGCCGCAGATCGTTGAGATATCTTGAGACCTCGCGCAGGAACTGCCGATCGAGGCGCCCGTCGAGCGCGAGCCGCTTTCCTTGTTCCAACACCATATCGATCGAATTCGACGTGTTGATGATCGGAATGACCGGAACGATGAATTCAAAGAATTTTGTTCGATCTGTGTTCACGAACATGTCGTCTCGCAGTGCGTAAAGGAACCTAATGTTGCGCTTCACGCCCGCATTCTCGTTCACGAGACTATTGATCTCGCGCAACGTCACGAAAATTTCGGTATTGTTGAAACGATCTAGGTCTTCAATGATCACCAGATCATAGTCAGTCGACTGGAAGAAATATATGATTTCGTCCAGGTGACGGTTCAATATGGACTCCAAATTATCTGATGCCGGCCTTATCTCGATGTCCTTCAACGAGATGCTCTTGAGGGCTACTCCGAAGCTCGCGACATAAAAATGATGCAGCGTCATCCACAGGAATGAAGCTGCCACCGCGAAGCTTCCCAGATTCAGCCAATTGCCGAGCGCAAAAGGGATGAAGAAGGCGCCGCTGATAATAGCCTTGTACTGAAGGAACGCGTGCCACAGCGCGAGCAGGCCGATCAGGATGTAGAGCGATTTGAAGATCGACCAGACGCCGGGCGACTGGATGCGCTTGAAGCGCGAGAGCGGAAGCTTATTGGCGTCAGCGCCGTAAAGCATCTGTTGTAGGATACTTCGTTCAATCTCTTGGCGGCTGACCTTTTCGCCATGCGTATCGACCTCGGGCACGAACGCCGCGAGCGAGATGTGAAGCGCGGGCCGCCGATACCGCTTCAAGAAAGATTGGATGATGCTGCTCTTTCCAGAGCCGTACGGGCCCGTCAGCGCAATGTTGAACACCTTTGCGTTGCTCGTGGCGTATAGCAGCGCCTCGGCATACACGCCGGCCTTATCGGCCTCGTCGGTCGGCGCGAGATCTACGAACTTCGATTGCGTGTTAGGGGTAAGGCCCATGCTATCCAGCATGGCTGCCACACCGTAGAGTCGGCCAGCGACCCAGTGGGCGAGCGTTATGAGACGGTCTTTCATAAGTAGCTGGCCTAGCACAAACCCATAAGTCGCTATACGTCTGGGCCGACTACTACCTATGCAATGGTCACTCTATAACGTCTGCTTTTCAGAAACGAAGTCCAGACCTCTGATGTCCGCATGTAGGGCGCATAGCGGTCGCGAGATGCGTCAGGTCGGGCCAGAAAATCGCACACTCGGTGGTAGGAGAAGTGGTGGGTAGGCAGTGCCAGCCTTACAATTTCCCTAGCTAACTCAAGTCATTATGCAGGAATCTCAACTTCCTCCCGCGCTGTCGAACCTCCATCTTCGGCCAAGACGATCTTACGACAGCAGGTGTGCGGAGGTCGCCGCGATTGCGCGCTGCCGGATGGGTCGCAGCGGTAGCCGCCCCGGCGCGAATTGCTGTCCGTTGCCGGGGCGACATCCGCCCCTAGTCGGACTTCGATGAACAGCATCGATATGGCTTGGAAGGGCCTAGCCGAATCTTGAAGACCGTGTACTTCAACGCGGTCTCCAATGAGACGCCGGGGCGCTCGGTGCTCTCGTCCAGTTTCTTGCGTCCCGGCTACACGCGAGCTCGCGCCGGATGGTCCGAGGGTACGAAGTCGGAGCGTATCTGCTGCAAACTAATGGTCCGCGAACGTCCGGTTTTGGGTGGGAAGCGGAACGGCGGCTCTGCGGTGAGAAAGGTGGATTGCGGACGCCTATCGGCAGCCTAGTGTACCAGAATGGTCGATCAAGAGATGCTGACTGACATAAATGGATCGATGCTGACGGAAGCGTTTCCGTCTGAACATCGTTCAGCGGCAGCATTAGCAGGCAAGGCTGTGGTTCGAGCGCTCGCGCCACGGCAATGGACGGAGCGGTTTTCGGTGCAAGCTGGGGGACAGAGCGTCCTGATCCCTGCGCGATTGCACTTCGCTTCCGAACGGCTGCAACTCAACGAGACAGATGAAGCATGGCGATTCGCCCGTGCTTTGCAGACCCGCAGCAACGACGGGTTTGAGCGTCAACGCGCCGCCCGCGACCTGATGGTAGACTTAGAGCCCTGGGGCGCGCCCTTTATCGCAGCGCTCATCGGCGAGTACATCGTGGAGATTCTAGAAGACATCTCCAACGCACTGACGCCAGACCTCGAACGAACGCTGGGCGAGTTCATCGTCGAGAATCAAGCTTTTTGGGCTACGACCAAGCGCCGAGTAGCCAGCTATTGGAACGCGTATTACCGGTCGAGTCGGGCCAGCGAGCTACGTCGAGCATATCGGCGTGACGAATATGTGGGCTTCAAACTAACGGATCGGCTTGAGGCGGCCGCTTCCAGTAATGCGCGGACCGCAAGCGAATGACCGATTTTGGGGCGTTAGCCGACCGACAGCTTTCCGCCTCCAGACCAGAGAGTGGTTTGCGCGTCCGCGGCGAACTGGCTGCGCTTTGGGGCGCGATCTGGGCCCAGGACGTCCGACGACGCCTCATGAGATCGCCGAAGGTAAATGGGACCGTAAGTGGGACCGAAATTTCCCTTACCCACGAAAATACAGAAATATCAGTACGGTAAAAGTAGGAAGTGGCGGAGAGGGTGGGATTCGAACCCACGGTGAGCTTGCACCCACGGCGGTTTTCAAGACCGCTGCCTTAAACCACTCGGCCACCTCTCCGCTGCGCCCCCGCTATCGCGCCGCGCGGCAGTACGCCAGAAAATCTTGATCACCTGCGCGCCAAGGGGGCTTCATGCCCGGACGTGGCTGTGGCACAAAATCCCGATGTTCAGCTTGCGTGCGATGTTCGGGAAAGTGGCGGTTCTGGCCGCGGCGGTGATATTGGCGAGTCCCGCGGCGGGGCCGGCGATCGCCCAGGACGAGGCCGGCTTCCAGGCCTATCTCCAGACGCTCGGGCGGCAGGCATTGGCCGAAGGCGTCACGCGGCGCACCGTAGACCGCGTGATCCCGACGCTGACCTATAATGGTCGCGTGGTCGAGCTCGACCGGCAGCAGCCCGAGACCCGGCCCAATGCGCCGATCTCCAATTTCGAGCCCTATCGCGTCAAACATGTCGACGCGGCGCGGATCGGGCAGGGGCGCGCGGCCTATCAACGCGTGCGCAGCCGGCTGGCGCGGATCGAGCGCGAAACCGGAGTGCCCGAATCGATCATGGTCGCGATCTGGGGACACGAGACCAATTACGGTCGGGTGATGGGCGGGTTCGATCTGCCGCGAGCGCTCGCTTCGCTGGCCTATGAAGGGCGGCGGCGCGCATTGTTCGCCGAGGAATTCATCGCGACGCTCAAGATGATCGACCGCGGAGTGCCGCGCGAGAAACTGGTGGGCAGCTGGGCGGGCGCGTTCGGCGGGCCGCAATTCCTGCCGAGCGTCTATCTGCGGCTGGCGGTGGACGGCGACGGCGACGGGCTCGCCGACATCTGGACCAGCGAGCCCGACACGCTCGCCTCGATCGCCAATTATTTCGTCAATGCCGGCTGGCGGAAGGGCCAGCCCTGGGGCGTCGCGGTGCGGGTGCCCGCCGGATTCAACCGCGCCGCGGTGGCGGGGCGTACGGTGCCGACGCGCTGCCCGCGGGTGCACGAGCGCCACAGCCGGTGGAAGACGATCGGCGAATGGCGCGCACTGGGACTGACGCCGCAGGGGCGGGCCTGGCCGGCAGACAATGTCCAGGCCACCTTGCTCGAGCCCGACGGGCCGGGAAAGACCGCCTATCTGCTCACCGGCAATTATCGCGTGATCCTCGATTATAATTGCTCGAATTTTTACGCATTGTCGGTAGGTCTGCTCGCCGATGAAGTCGAACGCTAGCGCCGTCGCTGCTCTTCTCCTCCTCGCCGGATTCGGCGGGGAGCGAGCTTTTGCCAATTTCGCACCGCAGGATCGCCCCGGCGCCGGCTATGCCGCTCCCGGCGCCGCGCCGCCTGCGCCGCGGCTCGATTATGCGCCGCAAGAGGCCGATCCGACCAGCGGGATGGATGGTCCGCGCGGAACCTCGCAGCGCGCGCCGGGCGAGCAGCGCTATGACGAGGTCGGCTATGCGGCGATCGACGAAGTCGGCACCGGGATCATCGCCGTGCACGCATCGCTGCCCGCCGATACTCTGGTCGAAGTGACGTCGCTCGAAAACGGACGAACGATCATCGCGCTCGTCACGGCAACCGACTCCAATGCCGCGACGCCGATCACTTTGTCGGTGGCTGCGGCGCGCGAGCTCGGCCATGCCGAGAGCGGACAGATGCCGGTGCGCGTGCGGCGCGTGGCGGAAGCGCCGGGCGACATGCTCGCACTCCGCGCAGGCCGCCCGGCGCCGGCGCGGCCCGACACGCCCCCGGTCCTGCTCAACGCGCTGCGCAAGCATCTCGGCGCGCCGGCGACGGCCGAACTCGCGGAGGCTGCCCGAGCCGCTCCGGCGCGTCCCGCACCGGTTGCCCGCACCCGGCGACCAGCGGTGCGCGGCGGCTTCCTCGTGCAGATCGCCGCACTTTCTAGCGCACGGAACGCGCAAGCGCTTGCACAGAGGATGGGCGGGTCCGTAAAGCAGGGCGGAGGGCTCTATCGCGTGCAGCTCGGCCCCTTCGCCACACGGCGCGAGGCGGATGCTGCACGGGGCGGGGCCGCACGCGCGGGTTATGGAGACGCGCGCGTCATCGCCGTCAACTGAGTAACCCGGGGACCCGGACCGCCATGAAGAAGCTTATCGCCGCATCGATCCTGGCGCTCGCCATCGCCTATCCGACCACCGCGCAGAACCCGCCCTTCGATACGCCTGCGCCGATCGCCTATCTCGAGGATCTGTCCTCGGGCGCAGTGCTCTATGCCAAGGATGCCGATCGCCGCATCCCGCCGGCATCGATGGCGAAGATGATGACCGTCTATGTCGCGTTCGACCTGATCAAGCAGAAGAAGCTCAGCCTGAGCGATACCGCCGAGGTCTCGCCGGAGACCTGGAAGAAGTGGCATTCGCAAGGATCGACGATGTTCCTCGCGGTCGGCGAGAAGCCGCGGGTCGAGGATCTGCTCAACGGCATCGTCACGCTTTCGGGCAACGACGCCTGCGTCGTTCTCGCCGAGAAGATTGCAGGCACCGAGGAAGCCTTCGTCAATCTGATGAACCAGCAAGCGAAGAAGATCGGGCTGAGCAACAGCCAGTTCGGCACCTCGAACGGCTGGCCCGACGAAGGCCGCACCTATGTGACCGCGCGCGACCTCGCGCATCTCGCCAAGGCGACGATTCAGGACCATCCGCAGCTCTACAAGCAATTCTACAGCCGCACATCCTACACCTGGGGCAAGACGCTGGGCGCGGGCGACGCGATCACCCAGGGCAATCGCGATCCTTTGCTCGGGCGTGTCGCCGGCGCCGACGGGCTCAAGACCGGGCATACCGAGGAAGCGGGCTACGGCTTCACCGGGTCGGCCGAGCAGAACGGGCGGCGGCTGGTGATGGTCGTCGCGGGGCTCGATTCCTATGGCGGCCGCGCCGAGGAATCGGTGCGCTTCATGCATTGGGGCTTCCGCGCATGGAGTCCGCACGCGATCGCATCGAAGGGCAAGAGGATCGGCGAAGTCGAAGTGCAGGGCGGCGGCGCGGGCAGCGTCGGCGTCGTCGCACCGCGCGCGCTCAATGCGACGGTGCCGGCGGGGACTTCGCCCAAGATGACCGGCAAGCTGGTCTATCTCGGCCCGGTCAAGGCGCCGATCAAGGCCGGCGCCCATATCGCCGATCTGGTGGTCGAGACGCCGGGCATGCCCACCCAGACGCTGCCTCTGGTCGCCGAGGCAGATGTCGGCGAGGCGGGGTTTTTCCGGCGGGTGTGGCTCGGGCTGACTTCGCTGTTCGGGTGATCTTCTTGCCTCTCCCTGTTTGCAGGGAGGGTAGGGGATGGGTGCGCGCGTCTGCGCGCCCAAAGAAACTCCCTCGCCCAGCCCAAGCGCCGGACGAGGCATCGAGCCTCGCCTGACGCTACCCACCCCTTGCCCCTCCCTTGAAGGGAGGGGATAGGTAGAAGATGTTCCTCGGCAACGAATCCGCGCGCGACGCGCTTGGCGCCGCCATAGCCAGCGGCGTGCTGCACCACGCCTGGCTGATCGCCGGGCCCGAAGGCGTGGGAAAGGGGGCGTTCGCCCGCGTCGCGGCGGCGCGGATGCTCGCCGAAGCGAGCGAGCCGCAGAAACTCGGCCCCGGCTGGGACGTGCCCGAAACCACCCAGACCGCACATTTGATCGCAGCGGGCGCGCATCCCGATTATCGCGAACTGGTACGACTGCCCAAGGACGCCGCCAAGCCCGACGAGGCGCTCGCCCGCTCGATCACCATCGCGCAGGTGCGCAGCCTGCAGCCCCTGTTCGCGACCAAGCCCTCGCTGAGCAATCGGCGGGTGATCGTGATCGATTCGATCGACGATCTCGAACGCGGTGGCGCGAATGCGCTGCTCAAGAATCTCGAAGAACCGCCGGCAGGGACGATTTTCCTGCTGGTCAGCCACGCGCCCGGGCAATTGCTCCCGACGATCCGCTCGCGTTGCCGGCTGCTGCGGTTCGAGGCACTGGCGGCGGAACAGGTCGCAGGCATCCTGCGCTCGGAGATTCCGCAAGCCAGCGCCAGCGAGATCGACGCGCTGGTGCGCGCGGGGGAAGGTTCGCCCGGGCGGGCGCTGGGCTTTGCCGGGCTCGATCTCGCTGCGCTGGAAGGCGACATGGCGATGCTCGCCGAGACCGGCGACCCTTCCAACGCGGTGCGTTCGCGGCTCGCGAAGCTGCTCGGTGCCAAGGCCGCGCAGCCGCGCTACGAGGCGTTTCTGCAGCGCTCGCCGAGCTTCATCGCCGAACGGGCGCGGACGCTTTCGGGCGAGCCGCTTCGCGCTGCGCTCGACGCCTATGCGGCGGCGCGGGAGCTGACCGAGGCGGCGACGGGGCTGTCGCTCGATGCCGGCGCGACCGTGTTCGAGATGTCCGGGCTGATCGCGCAACTGTCGGTGCGAACTACTTGACGTTCACGTAAAGGTAAAGCTATAGAGCGGCCATGTCTGCTGCTGCCTTTCCCGTCGAGGCCTTGGCGCCTATCGAACCGCGTCCCAAGCAGGACGCCTTCTCCATCTCCGATCTGTGCGCGGAGTTCGCCGTCACGCCGCGAGCGCTGCGCTTCTATGAGGACGAAGGGCTGATCGCGCCCGAGCGGCGCGGCACCCAGCGTATCTATTCGCACGCCGATCGCGCGCGCCTCGCATGGATCCTGCGCGGCAAGCGCGTCGGGTTCAGCCTCGCCGAGATCAAGGAGATGATCGATCTCTACGATGTCGGCGACGGCCGCCGCGTGCAGAAGCAAGTGACGCTCGAGCGCTGCCGCGACCGCATCGATCTGCTCGAGAATCAGAAGCGCGACATCGACGCGCATATCGCCGAGCTCCAGCAATTCGTCCAGCTGCTCCAGAGCAGCGACGCTCACTGAGGAAGCAAGAAATGCCGCAATATACGCCGCCGGTGCGCGACACGCGCTTCATCCTCGATTCGGTGATCGGGCTCGACCGTTACGCCAATCTGCCCGGCTTCCAGAACGCGACCCCCGACGTGGTCGAGGCAGTGCTCGATCAGGGCGGCCAGTTCGTCGCCGACGTGCTGTTCCCGATCAACCATTCGGGCGACCAGCAGGGTTGCAAGCGTCACGAGGATGGCAGCGTAACCACGCCTGACGGCTTCAAGGAGGCGTACAAGGCCTTTGTCGAGAGTGGCTGGGGCACGCTGAGCGCGCCGGCGGAATTCGGCGGGCAGGAGATGCCGCACGTCGTCTCGACTGCGTTCCAGGAGTATATGATCTCGGCCAACATGGCGTTCGCGATGTATCCGGGGCTGACCCACGGCGCGATCGCCGCGTTGCTGGCCAAAGGCTCCGAGGAACAGAAAGCCAAATACGTCCCCAAGATGGTGTCGGGCGAGTGGGGCGGCACGATGAACCTCACCGAGCCGCATTGCGGCACCGATCTGGGGCTGATCCGCACCCGCGCCGAACCGCAGGCCGATGGCAGCTGGTCGATCACCGGCACCAAGATCTTCATTTCCTCGGGCGAACACGATCTGACCAGCAACATCATCCATCTGGTGCTGGCCAAGACCCCGGGTGCGCCCGAGAGCAGCAAGGGCATCTCCTTGTTCGTCGTGCCCAAGTTCATGGTCGGCGACGATGGCTCGATCGGCGCGCGCAACGCGGTCAGCTGCGGCTCGATCGAGCACAAGATGGGCATTCACGGCAATTCGACCTGCGTGATGAACTATGACGGCGCCACCGGCTGGCTGGTCGGCGACGAGATGAAGGGGCTCGCTGCGATGTTCATCATGATGAACGCAGCGCGGCTGGGCGTCGGGCTGCAGGGTCTCGGCGTCGGTGAGACCGCCTATCAGAACGCTGTTCAGTATGCGCATGACCGCCGTCAGGGCCGCGCGCTGACCGGTCCGGCCGAGCCGCAGGAGAAGGCCGACACCTTGTTCGTCCATCCCGACGTCCGCCGCATGCTGATGGAAGCCAAGGCGCAGACCGAGGGGCTTCGCGCATTGTGCCTTTGGAGCGCGCTACAGGTCGATCTCGAGCATGCCGCGCCGAGCGAGGAGGAGCGCCAACTCGCCGCTGACCTGATCGGGCTGCTCACTCCAGTGATCAAGGGCGTCGGCACCGATATCGGCTACAAGGTCGCGACCGACGCGCAGCAGGTCTATGGCGGCCACGGCTACATCGCCGAATGGGGCATGGAGCAATATGTCCGCGATGCGCGGATCTCGATGATCTACGAAGGCACCAATGGGGTGCAGGCGATGGATCTGGTCGGGCGCAAGCTCGCCCAGAATGGCGGTCGCGCGGTGCAGGCGTTCTTCAAGCTGGTGAGCGAGGAAATCACCGCGGCGAAGGGCGATGAGAAGCTCAAGGGCTTTGCCGAGGGGTTGGAAAAGGCGCTCGGGCATCTGCAGGGCGCGACGATGTGGCTGGCGGCCAATGGCTTCCAGAATCCCAATCATGTCGGCGCGGGCGCCTATCCGTACATGCAGCTCACCGGGACGGTCGCGCTCGGACTGATGTGGCTGCGCATGGCAAAGGCGGCTGCCGAGGCACTCGCTTCGGGAAGCGAGAACGCGAAGTTCCTCGAGGCTAAGCTGGTCACGGCACGCTTCTATGCCGAGCGCTTCCTGCCCGACGCCGGGGCGCTTCGCCGCAAGGTCGAGAGCGGCAGCGATGCGGTGATGGCGCTCGATCCGGAGATGTTCCGCGCGGCGTGATCGCGCTTGAGCGGCGACGGGGGACATAGCATGGTCCGGGCATGACCCTGCCCATCGTGCCCCTGCAGCCCATCGAGCGCGGCCAATTGAACGTGATGCGTGCGCGCGGCGCGGGGATGGCGCTGGCGCTGATCCTGCCCGCCTGCATCGCCGAGTTTGCGATTGCCGACCGGTTGCCCGTGCACGGCGCGATCGCCGGCTTGGCATTGCTTCCGGGCATCTGGCTGGCGATCGTCGCCCCGCCGCGACGGTGGCGGCATTGGAGCTATGCCTTTACCGGCACCGAGCTTCATGTCGCGCACGGCTGGTGGACCCGCGTCCATACGATCGTCCCGGTGGTGCGCGTCCAGCATATCGATGTGGCGCAAGGGCCATTGGAGCGCAGCTTCGGCGTGGCGCGGCTGGTGCTCCACACCGCGGGTTCGGACAATACGATCGTGACGCTGCCCGGCGTCGCCCGCGCGACGGCCGAGGAGATACGCGACGCGATCCGTGCACGGATCGGCAGCGCGGCGTGAGCGACGATGCGCTGCGCAGAGTGCATCCGGGCACCATCGCGATCGGCATGCTCAAATCGGCGCCCTCGATTTTGTTCACCTTGCCGGCGCTATATGCCGCCGGCGCGAAATTCGGGCTGGTGACCAGCGCGCTGCTGGCGCTCGCCGGGTTTGCGGTGCTGGCGCTGACGACCTGGCTCGGTTGGTGGTTTCTGACCTATCGCCTGACGCCTGACGAATTCGTGATCGAGAGCGGCGTGCTGCATCGCAGCCGCCGCTCGATCCCGCTCGAGCGCGTGCAGGACGTCTCGATAGAGCAGAAGCCGCTGGCGCGGCTGTTCGGGCTCGCATTGGTGCGGATCGAGACCGGCGGCGGCGACAAGGACGAGGCGACGCTCGACAGCGTGACGCTGGGCGAGGCCCATCGACTGCGGCTCGCGTTGCGCCGGGCGCCGCTGGCGGCGGACGCCGGAGCGCCCGTTCCGGAAATCGCCGAAGATGCCGGGGGACTGCTGTTTGCGATGCCGCTGGAACGCGTGCTGCTCTATGGATTATTCAACTTTTCGCTGGTGTGGCTCGCTGCGATTTTCGCGACGCTCCAGACGCTCGACGGCGTAATCGATTTCGACTGGAAAGAATTGGTCGGAATCGCCGGACGTGAAGTGCGCGGCCATCTGACCGTGATGGCGGGATTGACCGTGCTTCTGCTGGCGCTTGCGCTGGGGGTGATCGCGGGCGTCGTGCGGACCGTCACCAAGGAGTATGGCTTTCGGCTGGACGAGCGGGAAGGGCGGTTCCGGCGTATCCGCGGGCTGTTGACGCGCAGCGAAGTGGCCATCGTCAAGGCGCGCGTGCAGCTCGCACTGGTGCACCGTGCGCCGCTCAGCGGGCGGCTCGGCTGGCAAAGCCTCGAATTCCAGACCCTGGGCGGCAGCGACGATGTCTCGGGACGGCAGGAGATGGCGCCTTTCGCGCGCGACGAGGAAGTCGCGCGGGTGATCGCCGCAGCCGGACTGCCCGCCTTCGAAAGCGATGCGCTCACGCCGGTTTCGCGCGGGCATGTGCTTCGCGTGGCGCTGCGGCACGGGCTGCCGGTGCTGGCGACCTTCGCCGTCGCCGGCGCTTTCCTGCCGCTGCTGTGGATCGGGATCGCGCTCGTGCCGGTCCCCGTCGGCTTCGCATTGCTCCAGCGGCGCCATCATCGCTACGGGCTGTGCGAGACCAGCGCGCAAGTGACGCGCGGCGTGCTGGCGCAGCGCGACTGGATCGTGCCCTATCACGCCATCCAGACCGTTTCGGTGCGGCGGACGTGGCTGCAGCGGCGACTGGGCCTGGCGACCGTCGCGATCGACACCGCGGGGGCGAAGGGCTGGCACCGGCCCGACGTCGCCGATGTCGCCGCGCCGATCGCGGTCGAACTGGCGCGCGACCTTATGGCTCGCGGCTGACCGGGGTCGCCGCCGGCGTGGGCTTGGGCGGAGTCAGCGTGAAACTCACCGGCGGCCGCGCCGCCGGAGTCGTTTCCGTCTTGCGGCGCACGCCGGTCAGCTGGGCCGGACCTGCCGGGGCCTTGGCGTCGGGCAGGGGCGTCGCGGCCGCGGCGGGAACCGGCATCGCGAGGGGGGCGGTCGGCGGCTGGACGCGCATGCACTGGATCGGGCTGGGCCGCTTATATTGCTGGCAGTTCCACAGCGCCTTGGCATAGCCCTGCGCCTGATCGCGCAGATAGCTGAACGACAGGGCTGCTGTCTGGACGGGCGTCGCGGGCAATTTAGCCGGCTTCGCCTTGGGATCGGTCCAGGCCATGAACTTGCAATAGAGCCGCTCGCCACAGGTCTTGATCGCCAGCGCGGCAAAAGCGTCGGGGTTCATCTTCTTGTCGAGCAGGACGAGGAAATGGTTCGCATCGAGTCCGGCACCCACCGGATTGGGGACGGCGCTGTCGGGGATCGTCGCCGGATCGACCAGCGAGCCGTCGCCTTGCAGCGCCGTTTCCAGCGGGTTGGTCTCGTCGCCGAGATGGACAGCCGACAGCCGCGCCATCTTGCCGATGTTGGGCTCGACCCCGGCATAACCGCGATTGAACGCGGGCGGGGTGCCCCACCAGCCCGCCCAGCGAAAGAACAGATGGGTGTCGACCGCGGTGATCTTCTCAAGGCTGGCGCTCCAATAAGGGACGACCCAATTGGTGTGATAATGCGTGGCGTGGCCGACCGGGCGATAGACCGAGCCATTGAGCGCGAGGCGAGCGACGTCGCGGGCGCGCTGCCACGCAGCGGGGCTCGGCGTGTAGCGCAGCATCGCGCCGTCGCAGGTGAAGGTGAACTGGCAGCCGGTGCTGCGTTCGGATCCCTGGAAGACGACTCCGCAGATCGTCTTGGGGAAAGCGGGATGGCGCATCCGGTTGATGATGACCTGCGCCACCGCACGCTGGCCGACTGCGTCGTCGCCGGCTTCGTAATAGACCGCCGCGGCGAGGCAATCGATGGCCCGGGTCTGGCTGTCGGCGGCGCCCGAGAGAGTGAACGCGCGGGCCGCGGGATTGGCGAGCGCCGAGAAGGGAATCGCGGCGTTGATTGCGCGGGCGTCGTCGGGCGCGACTTCCTGCAGCTTGATCGGATCGACTTTCGGCAGCTCCTGTTTCGGCACCACGCGCTTCGAGATCACCACCGGCGCGCGATTGTGCACCACGACCCGCGGCGCGGTGGAGACGATCAGCAGCGGAAGGGCGATCGCGGCGAGCGCGAGCAAGCCGAGCAGGCCGCGAAGCCAGAGCGGAACCGGAGCGCGCGGGGCCGGCGCAGGCGCGAGCGCGGCGTCGTGGGATTGCATCAGCATCGTCGGTCGCTCAGCCCCGTTGCGCGCGGACGCGTCGGGTCGGGAGGTCGAGGCAAAGGCAAAAGGACAAAGGCTGCTCCAGCGGGATCGTCGCCCATAACGCAGCAGGCACGATTTTGGAACCATTGCGCCGCCGAAACGCCGCAATGGTCCGTTCAGCCGTTGCTTCCGCGCGCGATCAGCTCTCGGGGAGGAACTCGGGAACGCTCAGATAACGCTCGCCGGTGTCATAGTTGAAGCCGAGCACGCGGCTGCCCTCGGGCAGATCGGGGAGCTTCTGGAGGATCGCGGCGAGCGTGCCGCCGGACGAGATGCCGACCAGCATGCCTTCCTCGCGGGCGGCGCGACGAGCCATGTCCTTGGCGACGCCGGCGTCGACCTTGATCACGCCGTCGATCGCGTCGCCATGGAAGTTCTTCGGGATGAAGCCGGCGCCGATGCCCTGAATCGGATGCGGACCCGGAGTGCCGCCCGAGATCACCGGCGAAAGCTCGGGCTCGACCGCGAACACCTTGAGGTTGGGCCAGCTCTTCTTGAGGGTCTCGGCGACGCCGGTGATGTGGCCGCCGGTGCCGACGCCGGTGATGATCACGTCGATCGGCGTATCGGCGAAGTCGGTGAGGATTTCCTGCGCCGTGGTGCGCGCATGGACCGCGACGTTCGCCTCGTTCTCGAACTGCTGCGGCATCCACGCGCCTTCGGTGCTGTCGACGATCTCCATCGCGCGCTCGATCGAGCCCTTCATGCCCTTTTCGCGCGGCGTGAGATCGAAGCTCGCACCATAAGCGAGCATCAGCCGGCGGCGCTCGAGGCTCATGCTCTCGGGCATGACGAGGATCAGTTTATAGCCCTTGACCGCGGCGACCATGGCGAGGCCGACGCCGGTATTGCCGCTGGTCGGCTCGACGATGGTGCCGCCGGGCTTGAGATCGCCCGAGGCCTCGGCCGCCTCGACCATCGCCAGCGCGATACGGTCCTTGATCGAGCCGCCCGGATTGGAGCGCTCGGACTTGATCCAGACCTCGGCACCCGGGAACAGCTTCTGCACACGGATGTGCGGCGTGTTGCCGATCGTCTCGAGGATCGTGTTCGCCTTCATGTCGTCATCTCCTTGGGAGGCACTTCGAGGTTGGCCGGAGGATCGAAGGTGCGAGCCCGCCTGAGTTCGGGGAATAGCTTGGCCCATAGCAGGGTGACAAGCACCGCGCCGACACCGCCGCCGATCACCGCGGCGACCGGCCCGATCAATGCGGCGAGAAAGCCCGATTCCGCTTCGCCGAGTTCGTTCGATCCCGAGATGAACAGAGTCGAGACCGCACCGACCCGGCCGCGCATCTGATCGGGCGTGTAGAGCTGGATCAGCGATTGGCGGACGTAGACCGAGACCATGTCGGCGGCGCCGAGCACGAACAGGGCGGCCAGCGAGAGCAATACGGCGGGAGCGAGATCATGGCCGATTGCCGAGGGGCCGAGCAGCCCCACGAGGAAAGGCGCCGAGGCGCCGAACACGACGGTCGCCAGCCCGAAGACCGCGACGGCGAGCAGCATCTTCTTGCCGACCTCGGTCTTGAGCGGGCGCCACGAGAAGAACAGGCCGACCAGCACCGCGCCCAGCGCCGGCGCGGCGCGGAGATGGCCGAGGCCTTCCGAGCCGACCTGGAGGATGTCCCGCGCATAGACCGGCAGCATCGCCGTCGCGCCACCGAGCAGCACTGCGAAGAGATCGAGCGAAATCGCGCCGAGCACGAGCCGGTTGCGGCGGACATAATGGAGGCCGTCGACCATCTGCGACCACGGGCTGCCGGTGAACTTGATGGTGGTGCGCGGCACCGGCGAGATCAGCAGCAGCATGACCAATGCGAGCCCGAACAGGCCGGCCGCGACGAAATAGGGCACCGAAGGTCCCGCGGCGTAGAGATAGCCGCCCATCGCGGGACCGATCACGGTGCCGATCTGCCACGAAGTGGAACTGAGGGCGATCGCGGTCGGCAGGCTTTCCTTGGGGACGAGATTGGGCGCCAGCGCGCCGAGCGCGGGGCCGGCAAAAGCGCGTGCCACCCCGAGCAACGCGGCGATCCCGAACAGGGCAGGAAGCGTGATCGTGTTGGTCCAGGTGAGCCAGCCGAGGCCGAGGCCGCAGAGTACTTCGAGCCCGACTGCGGCGCGGGCGATCCAGCGGCGGTCGAGCCGATCGGCGAGCCAGCCGGCGAACAGCGACAGCGCGAGCAAGGGCAGGAACTGCGCCACGCCGATCAGCCCGAGCTGGAACGCCGCCTCCTTGATCGTCATCGTCTCACGGGCGATGTCGTAGACTTGCCAGCCGATCACGATCACCAGCGCCATCTGCCCGAGCGTCGCCGCGAAGCGGGCGATCCAGTAAGCGCGGAAATTGGCGATGGCGAAGGGATGGATCGGCATGGTCCCGCTCTTGGCGCGTCCACCGCGGCATCGCAACGGCGGAATGCGTCGCGCACCCGGCCAGCGGAACCACGCTCGCGCTTCAGCGGTTCTTACGCCAACGAAATCAACGAGTCAGGAGAAGCTGCGATGGGCAAGGGCATATTGTTGTGGCTGCTGGGCATTCCGATCCCCATCATCATCCTGCTCCTGCTCTTCTGGCGCTAGGTTTCAGCTGTTCGGCAGCGGGACACTGTCGAACAATACCCCGCGAATCTCCCAGGCCTCGGCGGCATAGGTCTCGCGCGTCGGGCCGCTGCGGGGGCCGTCGGGCTGAATCGGGAGCAGCGGCACGATCTCCGCGGCCTCGGCCTCGAGCCGCGTCCGGATCCGGCGCATCAGCCGGGCGATCGCACGGCGATAGGTCTCCCATTGGTCGGCGGGATGCGGGCCCTGCCAGCGTGCGACATGCTCGCGATACTCGGCCATCAACCGCGCGGTCTCGACGCTCGCCAGCGCAGCGGTCTGCTGGGCGTGCGCACGGCGGTCGCTCATCATCGGGCCGTACACCGTGGATTCCATTCTGGCGAAATGCAGCAGCAGATCGCGGGTGAACGCCCAGCGCCGGTCGGCCATGCTGTCGTCATGCGCGGGCGGCGCGCCCGCGGCGAATTCTTCGACTGCATCCACATTGGCGAGGATGCGGCAATGTTGGGCAAGCACGCGATCGACGGGCATTCGGGGGGTGTTCTCCTCGTTCCCCTGTGCATCGGATCTAGCTGACCGGGAGTGAATCCGCCGCCCCGGTAAAGGCCGTACGGGTGTTGCTACGGAAGCGCATGCCGGATCTTGCTGCACTGCGGCATAATTGCTATATTTAGCGAGATGTACCGTAGCGAACCCGATCCCGTTCCCGCGCCCACCGGACCCTTGCCGGTGCTGTTCGAAGCCATCGTCCGCACCCGCTGCGTCGAGGCCACCTATAATGGCGGCCGGGTGCTGCTGGCGCCGCATGTCGCCTTCACCCGTCACGGCGAAGTCTATGTCGGCGCTACCACGATCGAGCGCGACGGCCAGCCCCCGCGCGAGGAGAAGGTCGGGCTGTTCAAGTTCGTCGGGCTCGGCGGCTTCGCGCTCACCGAGCGGGAGTTCAAGCCCAGCGCCCTGTTCGACCCCCGCGACGAACGCTTCGCGGCCGAGACCCTGATCGCGGTGGAAACCCCCGCGGCCTGAGTCCCGGCCGAAAGCCTCAGCAGCAGCGCACCTGCTGCTGATTGCGATCGATCGACGCGCCCGCGGCACCACCGGCGATCGCGCCGAGCAAGGTGCCCACGGTGCTCGAGCGACGCCCGGCGATGATGTTGCCGAACAATCCGCCTGCCGCGGCGCCGACGATCAGCCCGGTGGTGCCGTCGCTGCGCTTGCAATAATAGCGCCCGTCATTGCCGCGATAGACGCGATCGTCCTGCGAGAGCGTGCGCTCCTGGTAATTGCCCGAGCGATAGTCGCGCGCCGGATCGTAATTGGGATCGTCGTCGTAGCGATTGTCATTGTAGCGATCGGGGCCACGATCGTCATAGGCCGGGCGCGACGCGCGGGCGCGGCGATAGCGTTCGAGCGCGGCCTGGAACTGCTCATATTCATTGTCGAAGCGGCGCTGCGCCGCATCGAAGCGCGCGTCCTCGTCCTGATACGAGCCGGTGGCGTATCGCGTGCTGGTCTGGGCGGCGGCGGGGCTCGCGACGACGAGCGCCGCGGCGAGGGCCGCGAGGCCGGTGATGGTCTTCATGAACATGTCTCCTGTTGTGCCGAACGATACGGCCGACGACCGGGAAACGTTCCGGCAATGCGGGTGAAGCGGGGCTGAATGGGAGCCGCCGGCGGCGGTGGAACTCCGCCGGGCCTGCGCTAAATTGACTCTGTTTGCGGAAACGCGATTCATCTCGCAACTTTCTTGCGCGACGGCGACGGCGGCGGCGTAGAGTCGAGCGCGGCGAAGGCGAGGCGATAGTCGAAGCGGTGGCGCGTGCCGATCTGCTTGCCCTTGTAGAAGCGCGGCGTGATGATGCCCTGCTTCGCGCGGCTGATCGCCTGACCGAACATCTCATCATAGCCCATCTGCAGCGCGACATCCCACGCCGCGGCGAAGCTCTCCGCGCCGGCGCGATTGCGCAGCGTGTAAGCGGATTGCTTGGTCATGCCGACGGCGCGGGCGGCATAGAGCACGCTCCCCATCGCGGCGAGGGCGGCGATGAAGTCGCGCTGGCGGCGCTCGGTCCAGCCATTATGGTGGACGCGGGTCAGCGCGACGGGTGTGAAGGCGAGGGGGTCGGGATCCTCTGCTTCGGGCGAGGCGGGCGAGGCGTCAGGCACAAGCGGAACCCTTTCTGGCGCGGCGGAGCAGGGCCAGCGCCAGCCGCGCTATGGCGAACCCATGGCAAGCGGCGTCGACGCGGCCCAGTTGCGCGACATCGAGCCCGCCGTGACGCAGGATGCGGGTGGCGAGGGCATCAGCCCCGGCCTCCTCGATCGCGCACCGCCACGCCGCGAAAACGCGCTGCGCCGGCCAAGACTGCGGCGGAAGCAAGTGACGGCATGTGCGCTGGCGCCGACACTGGCCGCGGCGGCGGGGATGTCGCCGGTCCGGAGCAGATGATGGAGAAAGGCGGACTGGCGTTCGGGCGACCAGTCGGGGTGGGGCGCGAGCTTTAGCGCGGCGAAGGGCGAGTGGGGTGGCGACTCGGTCATCGACGAGTCTATCCCAGACGAAATCCTATTTTGGAAGGCGGATCATTTGGGCCGGAGAAGGGTCAGATGCCGCTGATCAGCAGGTCCAATGCATTGGTGATCGCATAGCGATGCTCGGCAAGCGAGGCGACGTGACTGCCGAGTTCCTTCACATGGACAGCGGCGGCGAACTGCGTGAGCATCACCACTTCCTGACCGCCGACGGTGAAGAGCGGGTTTAGCCGGTCGGCCGGTTTGGGCGCGATCTCGCGCGGGAGCAAAGGGACTACGAAGCGGGTGTTGAGCTGCGCAAGCAAATCAGCTTAGCAATCGAGCAGAAAGCCCGGCCCATCGCGCGGGGCATGAACATCAAACTGCGCCACCCGGCTAGAAGAGGCGCGCGTCGGCGAGCGGCAGCCCGTGCTGCTCCGCATGCGCGTTGGAGGCTGCCAGCGCCTCCGCATTGTCGGATTGCCATCGTGGCGCGGTTTCGCGAGCGATGGCGTCGCGGAGGCCCTGCTCGCAGGCCTGTGAAAGATCGACACCCAAGCGCTCGGCCTCACCGACGAGAGCGCGATCTAGTGCAAGCTCGGTGGGCTCGCGATTACGACTTTGAGGGATGATCGCATTCATCACCGGCACTCCATTGTCCGCCGAAGATAGTACGGATCGAGCGGCGCGGCGAGTCCGCCCGGGGGCCCGTTCAGCGTGGGCGGGGTTCGCCGGCGTGGCGGAGGAGCCATTCGCGGCGTGCGCGGCCTCGGCGCGTTCACAGACGTCGTGATGCACGGGTGATGGCCGCGCTTTTCAATCTGAACAGCAAAGGGGGTGACGCTCACTGTTCCGAAATCAGGCGAACAGTACCTCAGCGTTATCAGTCTCGAAATTTTTAACATCTGTGTAGATGTCCGTGACCAGTGCATCTGGTAAAATTGTCCTAGCCATAATGGCCGTACTAGCGATAGAGCGGTAAAAGTAGCTCGGCGCCTGCTCAATGTAGGGTTTCCTAGCTTCGCTATCCGCGATTCCGTCAAGGTCGAATCGAGCTGGCGGCCCCACAACCATGGCCATAATTGGAGCTGATCGCGCATGTAGATAGTCGGAATAGGTTTGATAAATCTCACGAACGACCCGATCAGCCGTGGAGGTGTCAACCAACCCGCCTGCTCGATGCACAAAAGCGCGAATGGTCTTCCTGCGAACAGGACACTCTCCACCCCCTTTATTTTCCGACCAAAAATAGTTCAGGTATGAGGTGTGATTTGATGTCCAATTATTTTTGATGATACCAAACGAAATAAAGAGAATGTCTTGGTTTATCTCGTCGATTGATCGCATCATGGAGCCCAGCTCCTGAAGATGCCCGGCGCCCAAGAGGAGGTCGAACGTCTTTAGTCCGGTGATAAGGCGCGCGAGTTTTTGCACCAGAGCTTGGGATGGCAGTCTTTCCACATATCGCCAGTTATGTCGGTCAAGCCAAGGTACCCATTGGGGCGGGGGGACAGCGGACTCCATTGCGCGAAAGTGTCTCTCGCACATGACAAGGGCTGCCATGCAAGTCGCCTGCGTCTTCATCTTACCCAATGCTCCAAGGTCTATAACGTGCTTCCGTGCCGTCAAGAAATGGCCCTCGATCCGCTTTCCCGCTTCCCGCTCGCGGGGAGAGGGTGGCGAGCGTAGCGTAGGCGGGAGAGGGGGCCGGGGCACGGGCTCGGCTTGATCTTCAGGCCCCTCTCCCCGGCCCTCTCCCCTGAAGGGGAGAGGGAGCGGTTGGGGGTGCTGTTTGGGCTTTGATCAGGGAGTGGCTGATCGTTTGGAGCACCGCTTCGATGTTGGTCATCACCTCGGCGTTGGTGAAGCGGAGGAGGTGGAAGCCTTGGTCTTCGAGGTAGCGGGTGCGCCTTGCGTCATAGTCTTGCTGCGTGGCGTGGGTGTCGCCGTCTATCTCAATCGCCAGCATCGCAGTCCGGCTGGTGAAATCGACGATGTACGGGGCGAGGACCGTCTGGTGGCGGAACTTGTGGTTCTCGAAGCGGTGGGCGCGGAGGTGGTACCAGAGGCGGGCTTCAGCGGGGGTGGGGTTGGCGCGCATGTGGCGGGCTCGGCGGAGGAGTTCCGGGTCACGCATGCTTGTCCCTCCCGTCTTCATGCCCCTCTCCCCGACCCTCTCCCCGCAAGCGGAGAGAGGGAGTAGGGGCGGTTCTCCCTCTCCCCTTCAGGGGAGAGGGTCGGGGAGAGGGGCAGTGCCGCTCAGTCCCCCACACTCACGAAACTATCCATAACCCGCTTTCGCCCGGCGACCTCGAAGTCGATCTCCAGCTTGTTGCCTTCGATCTCGGCGATCACGCCGTAGCCGAACTTCTGATGGAACACGCGTAGCCCCACCGCGAGGTCAGCCCGCGGCTTGGCGCCGAAACTCACCGCGGACGCGTGGCTCTCCAGCACCCGCGCGGGTTCGCGCGAGAAGGTGCGGCTGGTGAAGCTGCCGCCCGGGTTCTTGGCGTCCACCCCCGCGGCGCGCTGCCAGCCGGGGCCGCGGCCGGTGCCTCGGGCGACGTCGGCGAAGGGATCGGCGCGCTCGGACCAATTGGCCTGCCACAGGCTGGCGCCGCCCGACATGGTGGTCTCGGTCTCGACATGCTCGCCGGGGAGTTCGGCGACGAAGCGGCTGGGGAGCGACGAGGTCCATTGGCCGTAGATGCGGCGATTGGCGGCGTGGAGGATCGTCGCGCGGCGGCGGGCGCGGGTGATCGCGACATAAGCGAGGCGGCGCTCCTCCTCGAGGCTGGCGAGACCGCCTTCGTCGAGCGCGCGCTGCGAGGGGAAGATGCCTTCCTCCCAGCCGGCGAGATACACCGTGTCGAACTCGAGCCCTTTGGCGGCGTGGATCGTCATGATCGTCACCTTGGCCTCGTCCGCCGAGGCCTCGTTGTCCATCACGAGGGAGACGTGCTCGAGGAACGCGGTGAGGGACTCATATTCCTCCATCGCGCGGACCAGCTCGGTGAGGTTCTCGAGCCGGCCGGCGGCTTCGGCGGTGCGATCGGCCTGCCACATCGCAGTATAGCCGCTCTCGTCGAGGATGATGCGGGCGAGCTCGGGATGGGGAAGGGTGTCGCCCATGCTCCGCCACCGGGCGATGTCGCCGATGAGGTTGCCCAGGGATCGGCGGGCCTGGGGGGTGAGCTCGTCGGTGTCGAGGATGCGCGCGCCGGCGGTGGTGAGGGGGAGGCCCTCGGCGCGAGCGAACTGGTGGACCTTGGCAAGGGCCTTGTCGCCGAGGCCGCGCTTGGGGACGTTGACGATGCGTTCGAAGGCGAGGTCGTCGCTCGGCTGGGCGACGATTCGGAGATATGCGAGCGCATCGCGGATCTCGGCGCGTTCGTAGAAGCGGAAGCCGCCGATGATGCGATAGGGCAGGCCGATGCTGATGAAGCGCTCTTCGAATTCGCGGGTCTGATGCTGGGCGCGGACGAGGATCGCGGTTTCGTCGAGACTGAGGCCGCCACGCTGGAGACCCTCTATCTCCTCGCCGACGCGGCGCGCTTCCTCAGGACCGTCCCAGATGCCGAGCACCTTGACCTTCTCGCCCTGGTCCTTCTCGGTCCACAGGGTCTTGCCGAGGCGGCCGCCATTATTGGCGATGACGCCTGAGGCGGCGGCGAGGATGTGCGGAGTGGAACGGTAATTCTGCTCGAGGCGGATCACCTTCGCGCCGGGGAAGTCCTTCTCGAACTTGAGGATATTCTCGACCTGGGCGCCGCGCCAGCTGTAGATCGACTGATCGTCGTCGCCGACGCAGCAGATGTTCTTGCGCTCCTGCGCGAGCAAGCGGAGCCAGAGATATTGGACGCTGTTGGTATCCTGATACTCGTCCACCATGATGTAGCGGAAGCGGTTCTGATACTGCGATAAGATCTCACGGTCGGTCTTCAGGATGACGAGCATGTGGAGGAGCAGGTCGCCGAAATCGCAGGCATTGAGGGTGCGGAGGCGGTCCTGATAGGCGGCGTAGAGCGCCTGGCCCTTGCCATGGGCGAAAGCTTCGGATTCGCCGGCGTCGATCTCCTTCGGGGTCAGCCCCTTGTTCTTCCAGCCATCGATCAGCCCGGCGAGCTGGCGTGCGGGCCAGCGTTTCTCGTCGAGATCGGCGGCGGAAATGAGCTGCTTGAGCAGGCGAAGCTGGTCGTCGGTGTCGAGAATGGTGAAGTTGCTCTGCAGCCCGACCAATTCGGCATGGCGGCGGAGCATCTTCGCGCCGATCGCGTGGAAGGTGCCGAGCCACGGCATGCCCTCGACCGCGTCGCCGACGAGGCGGCCGACCCGCTCGCGCATCTCGCGCGCGGCCTTGTTGGTGAAGGTCACCGAGAGGATCTCGCTCGGATAGGCCCGCCGGGTGAACAGCAGATGGGCGAGGCGGGCGGTGAGCGCGGCGGTCTTGCCGGTGCCGGCGCCGGCGAGGACGAGGACCGGGCCCTCGGTGGTGAGCACGGCATCGCGCTGGGGCGCGTTGAGGCCGCGCAGATAAAGGGCGTCGTCGGGGGCGGGCGCAGGGAGACTCATCGGTGAACAGGTAGGGAACGGCGGCTTCGGGGGCAAGCCGGAACCGGCGCACGCGGGACACGTCTATAAGGAGATTGTCTCCCGGAGAATCACGCCAAATGCGCCCCTTGCTGCTCGTGCCCTTGCTGTTCGGCGCCGTGCCGGCCTTCGCGCAGGTCGAGGAGATCGATCAGGTCGAGCCGGGCAAGGGCGAATGGCAGGCCGAAACTCTCGGCAGCTATGGCGGGACCGACGATCATCAGATCGAAGTGATCGCGGGCGTGACCGACAGGCTGGTGCTGGGCATGCAGGCCGAATTCGAAGGGCGGAGGCTCGAGGGCTGGGGACCGGTGGCCTTGTACCGGTTCAGCGATCCCGAGACGAGTCCGGTCGGGCTCGGGCTGGAGACCCAGATCGAGATCGATCGCGGCGGGCGGCTGGGCGAGGCCGAGTTGCGCGGGATCGTCGACCGGCGCTCGCCGAACTGGTGGGTGCAGGCCAATCTGATGCTGCGCCATCAGCGCGACGAAGGGAAGCGGGGGACCAATTTGGCATATGCCGCTTCGGTGCAGCATGCGCTGGGCGACAAAGCGTGGCTCGGGATCGAGGCGTCGGGACGCGCGGTGCGGCTGGGCGGCGATCCCGAGGCGGCGGCGCAGGGCGAGCATTATGCCGGGCCGAGTCTGACGGTCGAGCTGGGCGGCGACACGGTCGAACTGGGCGCGGCATGGCTGCAGCGGCTGGCGGGCGGGGGACCGAAATCCGAGCCGCGGGTGTTCCTGCAGTTCACATTCTGACGGCGGGCCGCTAAGCCCGGGCGATGGGATTGAGGAACAGAAAGATCCGGCTGGCGATCGTGCTGGCGATCGCCGTGGTCGCGGCATTCGTCGCGTGGCGCACCAGCCAGGCCGAGAAGCGCCAGCCGCCCTGCGAGCCCGGGCGGCACGAGGAAAAGGATGCGAGCGGCAAGGTGACCAAGGTCACCCGGACGACCTGCCTCTGAACTTGTCCACAGCCGCGTAATCCGGCTGTCATCACATCGTCACGGTGCGCGGCCACAGCGCTGCCCATCATGGCCACGCTCGCACTGGACCAAGCCCCGACGGCCGATCTGCCGGGGCGCCCTCGATTCGATCACAAGACCCATCCGCTGGCCTGGCTGCTCTTCGCCGGGCTGCTGGTGGGGGGATTGGCCTATGCCGGGATTAGCGTGCTCACCGACACGCGCGGAGTGGGCGAGGAACTGGCGCTCGGGGTGTTCGCCTTCCTCGTGCTCGCGCTGGTGATCGCGCTCGGCTTCGAGTTCGTGAACGGGTTCCACGACACCGCCAATGCCGTCGCGACCGTGATCTACACCAATTCGATGCCGGCGCATTTCGCCGTGGTGTGGTCCGGTGTGTTCAACTTTCTCGGGGTGATGTTCTCGAGCGGGGCGGTGGCCTATTCGATCATCACCCTGTTGCCGGTCGACCTGATCCTCAACGTCGGCAGCGCGGCGGGGTTCGCGATGATCTTCGCGCTGCTGCTCGCGGCGGTGCTGTGGAATCTCGGGACCTGGTATGTCGGGTTGCCCAACAGCTCGTCGCACACGCTGATCGGATCGGTGCTCGGCGTCGGCCTCGCCAACCAATTGATTCAGGCCGGATCGCGCGGGGGTACCGCCGGAGTCGACTGGAGCCAGGCACAGAAGGTGCTCACCGGACTGTGGATGGCGCCGCTGATCGGCTTCGGCGCGGCATTGCTGCTGCTGCTGGTGATGCGCGCAGTGATCCGCCGGCCCGAGCTCTACCGGGCCCCCGAGGGCGACAAGCCGCCGCCGCGCGGCGTTCGCGCGCTGCTGATCTTCACTTGCACCGCAGTGTCGTTCAGCCACGGCTCGAACGATGGCCAGAAGGGCATGGGGCTGATCATGCTGATCCTGATCGGCTGTGCCCCGACCGCCTATGCGCTCAACCGGACGCTGCCGACCAGCGCGACGCCGGCCTTCGTGCAGACCGCCAATGTCGCGACCGCAGCGTTCGACGCGCGGAGCGGCGGGATCGTCATGGCGCCCGAACAGGCGCGCGCGACGCTCACCGGCGCGCTCCAGCAGCGCAAGATCGACACCCGGGTCTATGCCGCGCTCGACAGCCTTTCGACCGATCTGACGCAGCGCGTCGCGAGCTATGGCGCGCTGAGCAAGGTGCCCGCCGAGGCGACATCGAACGTGCGCAACGACATGTACCTGGTGCTCGACACCACCAAGCTCGCGACCAAGAAGCCCGAGGGGTTCCGGGCGGACGAGCTGACGGCGATCAAGGCGTATCAGGGCGATCTCGAGGCGGGGACGCGTTTCATCCCACTCTGGGTGAAGGTGGTCGTCGCGATCGCATTGGGGCTCGGCACGATGATCGGCTGGAAGCGGATCGTGATCACCGTCGGCGAGCGGATCGGCAAGCAGCACATGACCTATGGCATGGGTGCGGCCGCCGAACTGGTCGCCGCGGCGACGATCCTCAGCGCCGACCGCTTCGGACTGCCGGTATCGACCACGCACATATTGTCCTCGGGCGTTGCCGGCGCATCGGTGGCGAACGGCCAGGGGCTGCAGGGACGGACGATCGCCCAGCTCGCCGCGGCGTGGCTGCTGACCCTGCCCGCAGCGATGGCGCTTTCGGGCGGACTCTATTGGTTGATGCTGACCGTAGTGAAGGCGTACGGGCTCGGCTGAGGGGCGTGCCCCGTTGCCGAAGGAATAGCCCACCCATGTTCATGATCTTTCCGGAATGCTCCGATCTCCGGCTCGCTTCCCCGGCGGTCGGATCATGACTCAACTCGCCTCCGGGCCCGACGGGCGGCCGCGCTGCCGCTGGTCCGCCGCGGCGCCCGAATTCATCGCCTATCACGATAATGAATGGGGTTTCCCTGTCGGCGACGACCGCCGGTTGTTCGAGAAACTCTGCCTCGAAAGCTTTCAGTCGGGCCTCAGCTGGCGGACCATCCTCGCCAAGCGCGAGAATTTCCGCGCGGCATTCCTGGGATTCGACTTCGAGAAAGTGGCGCGCTTCGACGATGTCAACGTCGAGCGGCTGCTCGGCGACGCGGGGATCGTCCGCCATCGCGGCAAGATCGAGGCAGTGATCAACAACGCGCAGCGGGCTTGCGAGCTGGTGTCGCGCGAAGGTTCGCTCGGCGCGTATCTGTGGCAGTTCGAGCCGGTCGCCGACGAACCTGGCGAGCCGCAGACCGCCTCCACCTCACCTGCATCGATACGATTGTCGAAGGCGCTGAAGGGACAGGGGTGGAAATTCGTCGGACCGACCACCGTGTTCGCGTTCATGCAGGCGATGGGCCTGCTCAACGATCACGCGCGGGGCTGCGCGATCCGTTCGGAAGCGGATCGTGCGCGGGCGGCGTTCACACCGCCCCGGCCCGCCTGAGCGGCGTCAGGAGCGCCAGCAGACCTTCTCGATCGCGCGCGCGGCGATCTCGAGGCTGAACTTGAAGCCACCGGCATCGGCGCGGAGATCCGCACGGATGTGATCCACCGGGTTGTAGAAATGGACCAGCGCCCCCGCGGCGAGCGCGAAGAGGAATGCAATTCCAAGTCTGCGTCCTGCTGACTCGCGCATGCTCGACCTCCCTCGTTCCGGTGCTGCGATGATGCAGGTTCGATACACAAGCGAAACTGTCGGGGCGATGAACGGCGGCGAGGGTTTCGATTTGCGGACGCCGCGCTTTTCGCTCTAGGTGGCCGGGAGGGAGAGACCATGGCCGCCGCACCGATCGCATCGCACCGCCGCATCCTGTTCGCGAGCCTGGTGGGCACCTCGGTCGAGTTCTACGATTTCTATATCTACGCGACCGCCGCCGCGCTCGTGTTTCCGGCGCTGTTCTTCCCCACCACCGATCCGGCGCTCGCGCAGCTCGCTTCCTATGCCAGCTTCAGCGTCGCTTTTTTCGCGCGGCCGCTGGGCGGGTTGGTGTTCGGACATTTCGGCGACCGGATGGGGCGCAAATCGACTTTGGTCGCTTCGCTGATGCTGATGGGCATCTCGACCGTGCTGATCGCCTTCCTGCCCACCTATGCGATGATCGGCTGGGTGGCGCCGGCTTTGCTCTGCCTGCTGCGTTTCGGCCAAGGGCTGGGGCTGGGCGGCGAATGGGGCGGGGCGAGCCTGCTCGCGGTGGAGAATGCGCCATCGGGCTGGGCCAATCGCTATGGCGCGTTTCCGCCGCTCGGCGCGCCGGTGGGGTTCATCTTCGCCAATGGCTTCTTTCTGATTCTCGGCGGGGTGCTCGGCGACGATCAGTTTCGCGAATGGGGCTGGCGATTGCCGTTTCTCGCCAGCGCCGCTCTGGTCGCGCTGGGGCTGTGGGTGCGCGTGCGGCTGACCGAGACCCCGGCTTTCGTCGAGGCGCAGCACGCCGCGCCGCCGCCGCGCATTCCAGTGGGCGAATTGTTCCGCGATCATTGGCTGCCGACGCTGGCGGGGACGGTGGGTACCGTCGCCTGCTTCGCCTTGTTCTACATCTCGACGGTGTTCATCATCGGCCATGCGACCAAGGGGCTCGGCTATGACCGCGAGACCTTCCTCGCGGTCGAACTGGTCGCGATCCTGTTCATGGCGGCGGGGATCTGGATCGCCTCCAGCCTCGCCGACCGCAGCAATGCGACACGGGTGCTGGCGATCGGCTGCGTGGCGACGGTGGCGGCGGGGCTGACGATCGGGCTGTTCGTCACTGCGGGGGCGCTGGCGAGCGTGTTCGCGTGGCTTGCGCTGGGGCTGTTCGTGATGGGGTTCGTCTACGGGCCCCTGGGCGGATGGCTGCCGAGCCTGTTTCCGGCGCGGGTGCGCTATACCGGCGTCTCGGTCACCTTCAATCTTGGCGGGATCATCGGCGGAGGGCTGACTCCGCTGATCGCCGCGGCATTGGTCGAGAAAGGCGGGCTGGTGCTGGTCGGCTATTATCTCGCCGGCGCCGCGCTGCTGAGCCTGGCGGGGCTGGCGCTGGTTTCACGTCGAAATGCGCTTCGAGCTTAAGCGAACCAAGTTGTCACCCCGGACTTGTTCCGGCGTCCACGCAGCCGCGCCCGAGAACCTTGCTCCTCTTGTTTCTAACCTTGCCGCCCGGTGGACCCCGGCACTTCGGCCGGGGTGACGACGGGGCTGGCTTCAGATCATCCGCAGCAGAGTGATGCGGGCCTTGCCGTGGACGCGGCTGGTGTCGATCTCGAAGCCGGCGAGAGTGATCTCCTCGGTCTTCGCGGTCTCGATGCTGATCCAGGTGGCGGGCCCGGCCCAGCCGAGGCGGCCGAGCTTGTCGAGCGCGACCACGCCAGCGCCGGTGCCGTAGGGCGGGTCCATCACGATCAGGTCGAGCGGCTTGACCGCATGGCCCAGCGCCAGCGCCGATGTGGCGCGGACTTCGGCGCCCTTTGCGCCCAGCCTGGCGATATTGGCCTTGAGCGCATCGAGCGCGGCCTTGTCATGCTCGACGAACAGGCATGAGGCGGCGCCGCGCGACAAGGCCTCGAATCCGAGCGCGCCCGAGCCGGCGAACAGATCGGCGACCGCGAGCCCTTCGAAGCTGCCGAGGCGGCTGGCGAGCATCGAGAACAGGGCTTCACGCGTGCGATCGGCGGTGGGACGCGTCGCGTCGCCCTTGGGCGCCACCAACGGCCGGCC
>Ga0247823_10000015_pt1 | contig 110560 bp, 100 predicted proteins | sample 13C_PalmiticAcid_2_FD_192426 | JGI IMG/M metagenome (GOLD analysis project Ga0247823, IMG submission 192426) | Soil microbial communities from agricultural site in Penn Yan, New York, United States - 13C_PalmiticAcid_Day30 | ecosystem: Environmental > Terrestrial > Soil > Agricultural land... | reverse complement strand
CAGCGCGCGTGCGTTTTCGAGCAGCGGCGCGTCAAGTTTTTTGGAATTCGCAACGACGACGAGCGAAGCCGTGCGAATGGCGTCGAGCGCCCCCGCAGCTTCGATCACTTGAACCTTGGGAGCCGAAGCTCCCAATTCCGCCTCTAGTACGGATTCAAAGTTTTCCGAACGAGACTCCACCACGAGAGACACGTCCGCCCCCGAACGCAGCAAGTATTGCGCGAGCGCCGCAGCGCTAGCGTTCCACCCGTAAACAAAGGTTTTCTGCCCCCTTAAACCTTGAGCAACCATCTAATAAACTACCTCCAAAACCGGTTCCAGCTATTGACCAAAACTTTGATAATTCAAAGAGTTAGCCTTCACCGCAACTTCAACGTGCTAAGCGCTAACACAGCAAGCACGAAAGACACAATCCAAAAACGCACGATGACCTTGGGCTCTGGCCAACCTATGAGTTCAAAGTGGTGATGCAATGGCGCCATGCGAAAAATTCGCTTGCCTGTGAGCTTGAATGAAAAAACTTGCAATATCACCGACATAGTTTCCACTACGAAAACGCCTCCCAAAATCACCAGGAGAATCTCGTTGTTCGAAGCGAGAGCGAGCACACCAAAAACGCCTCCGAGTGCGAGAGCGCCCACATCTCCCATGAAAACTTGCGCGGGATAGGTGTTGAACCACAAAAATCCCACGCCAGCCGCCACGAGTGCTGCACAAAAAATGGCGAGCTCGCCGATGCCCGGTACATGGGGAATCTGCAGATATTCCGCAAAGCGCGCATTGCCGCCCAGGTAGCAGAGCACAAAGAAAGCCGCCGCGCAGACAATGCTCGGTCCGATCGCGAGACCGTCGAGACCATCGGTGAGGTTCACGGCATTCGAAGTTCCAACTATGACAAAAACGCTGAAGAGAATGTACCAAACGCCCAAGTTGAGTGTGAGGTGTTTGAAAAACGGAAAGAACAGTTGCCCCTGCGAAGCGAGCAGATCCTGGTGCTGATAGAGCACGAAGGCCGTGATGGTGGCGAAGATGAACTGCAGACGCAGCTTCCATCGACTCGCGAGACCCTTGGGATTTTTGTGCACGACTTTGAGGTAGTCGTCGAGAAAACCGATAAGGCCGTAACCGACGAGGATGAACATCGGCAACCAAACGTAGAGGTTCGAGAGATCCGCCCAGAGCAGAGTGCCCAAGAGAACCCCTATGATGATCACGACGCCACCCATGGTGGGAGTGCCCTTTTTCTTGAGATGCGACTCAGGACCATCGTCGCGGATGGCTTGGCCAAACTGCGCGCGCTGCATGAGGCGAATGAAGGGTTTGCCGAGACAGATGACCACGAGGAACGCGGTCAGTGCCGCCATTCCCGAACGAAATGTGATGTAGCGAAAAACGTTGAGTGCCGACAGCGACGGCTCGAGCGAGTACAACAACCAATAGAGCATGGAGGGAGTTTAAAGCCCGCCCCCGGTGAGCGCAAGGTTACGACGCACGAGGTAAGGCTTTTAAAGATCTCCACACCACCCATGCTCCAAGCACGAGCGCTGTCGCCCAGCCGTGAATCATGAGCATCGTGCCGATCACCACCGCGCTCCACTCTTGAGCTCGCATGGGCCACGCGCGTTGAGCAAGCTTTCGGTAGCGCTGTGCCCGCACGCCAAGCACCGCAAAGAGCAGCGTCGCCCCCACGAGCGAAAGCCCCCACCCCGCCGAGGCCTGCAGGAGAAAACGCAAGATCGATTCCCAGAAGGCAAAGCAGAGCGTGGCAAGCGTGGCAAAGAGCAGGGCGCTCAGCTCAGGCGAAGGGCTTTTGGATTTGATCGAAAGCAGCCAGAACTTACGCGAGACTTCCGAAAAGCGACGACCCGATCCCCACACTTCCTGCATGAGAATCAGTCCGAGGATAAAAACCGCGAGCGGCCACTCAATCATGTAGGAACCATCTCATAAATCCGCGCAGCACGCAAAACGCATAGGGACCCCATATGCAAGGCGAGAGGAGTGATCATAGCCGGAGGCTCTATGTGAACGACGAACAACACAGCAGATGGGGTCCCTATACGTTTCCCGGAGGGGGCGAGCCGAATCATTCAGATTCTGCCTCGCGTGCGTGGGCGGGGATTTATGAGAGGGTTCCTGGATTATAAACCGAAATAATTTTTCAGCGAGTCTACCTTAGAGGTTCTCTCCCAGGGCAGATCCAGGTCGCTGCGACCAAAGTGCCCGTAAGCGGCGGTGGCCGCGTAAATCGGACGACGCAGATCGAGCTCTTTGATCATCGCGCGCGGTTTCATGGGGAAGATCTCTTTGACGGCCTTCAGGATTTTGGCCGGATCCACGCGATGGGTGCCATAAGTGTCGAGGTGCACGCTCACTGGGTCTGCAACGCCGATGGCGTAGGCCACCTGCAAGAGCGCGCGATCCACGAGCCCAGCGGCCACGAGATTCTTGGCAACATAACGGGCGTAGTAGGCCGCCGATCGGTCCACCTTGGTGGGATCTTTGCCGCTAAAGGCGCCACCACCATGGGGGGCGTAACCACCATAGGTATCCACGATGATTTTGCGGCCGGTAAGGCCAGTGTCACCATCGGGACCCCCAATCACGAAACGTCCCGTGGGGTTGATGTGGTATTTGATGGAATCGCTCAGCCACTCGGTGCCGAGCACCGGGGCGATGATCTTGGCTTTGACTTCGGCGCGCAGCTCTTCGGTCGAGACGCTATCGGCGTGCTGGGTGCTGATCACCACCGTGTCGAGGCGACGGGGCACACCGTTCAGATATTCCACCGTGACCTGGGCCTTGCCGTCGGGTTTGAGCCAAGGCAGGCGACCGGACTTGCGCTCGGTGGCGAGCTGACGCGTCAAACGGTGCGCGAGCGAAATGCAGAGGGGCATGAGGTCGGGCGTTTCGTTGCAGGCGTAGCCGAACATGAGGCCCTGGTCACCGGCGCCAACGTCTCCGTCGTCGCGTTCCACACCCTGGCGGATGTCGGGGCTCTGCTCGTGCAAACGGTCGAGGTATTCAAGAGTGTCGGCACAAAAACCACCATCGGGATCGGTGTAGCCGATCTCGGTGACAGCCGCACGCACGCGGTCTTCGAGGTCATTGATAACGGCGCGGGATTTGATCTCACCGGCAAGGACCACGAGCTCCGTGGTGGCCAGGGTTTCACAGGCGACGAGAGATTCGGGATCTTGCTCGAGATAGGCATCGAGTACCGTATCGCTGATACGGTCGGCAACCTTGTCCGGATGCCCTTCAGTAACGGATTCCGATGAAAACAAAAATGGTACTGGCCCTTGAGACATGGGCGGGGACTCTTGCGATTTTTGGCGCGTAAGTCAACACCTGGTTCAGGAACCTACGACGATAGTTCTCGCAGGTTCCCAAAGCCGTACGGCCTACTGGCCGTGGTGAGGATCGCCCGAGTGGTCGCCCGCACGCTCTTTGTGTTTGCGCGTCTGGTTGACCAGCTTGTCGGTGACCTCATCGATGGCGGCGTAGAGGCTCTCGGCCTTTGAAACCGCTTTGGCTTCGAAATCACCAGAGCTCATAAAGACCTCGGCCACATGGTCTGTTTTCTCGATCGAAAACACAAACGAGCAGGTCGTCATGTGGTGAAGGTGTTTCACGATCTTGTGGGCCTTCTTCATGGCGTATTCCTTGATGGATTCCGTAGAATCCATCCCCTTAAAAGTCGTGGTTACCTGTAATTTTGCGTCAGAAATCATCTTTTCTCCCCCTTAGTTATTGGTCGTTAACTCGTAACGATCAAAAGAACTTTTTGCGTTTGCTACTGGGTAGCACGCCCAGCGCTTCGCGGTACTTGGCAACCGTGCGGCGGGCGATGTTGATATTGTCTTCTTTAAGCATGTCGGCGATCTGCTGATCGCTGAACGGATTCTTGGTGTTTTCGGAAGTGATGATCGACTTGATCTTCTGCTTAACCGATTCGCTGGCCATGTCGGCCTCGCCGTCCGAACGCTTGATCGCGGAGTTGAAGAAGTACTTCAGCTCAAAAATCCCGTGCGGCGTATGAACGAATTTGTTGGTGGTCACGCGAGAGATTGTCGACTCGTGCAGTTCCAGCTCTTCGGCGATGTCGCGCAGTACCATGGGCTTCAGATGCTGCGGACCATGGTCAAAGAAATCCCGCTGACGAGACACGATCGCCTGGGTCACGCGGTAAATGGACTTCTGTCGCTGGATGATCGACTTGATCAGCCACGCGGCGCCCTTCATCTTGTCTTTGACGTAAGTCTTGGCCTGACCCTTGATCTGGCCTTCGCTCAGCTGCTGCTGGTAATCCTTGGAGATCTGCAGGCGCGGGATGCGATCTTCGTTAAGAACCACCATGTACTCGTCACCAACCTTGAGCACGTAAACATCGGGCACAAAATACACAGGTTCGCTATGCACGAAAGAGCGACCGGGCTTGGGCTCTAGGCCGTGCACCACTTTGCAAAGCTCTTTGACGTAATCGAGCGAAAGGTTCATCGACTTGGCGATGAGCGCGTAGTTCTTGGTTTCGAGTTCGGCCAAGTGATTTTCGACGATCATTTCGCACGCGTCGTCTTCTTCGAGAATCTCGAGTTGGATGAGCAGGCACTCTTTGAGTTCGCGGGCTGCGACACCCGGAGGATCGAAGCGCTGTACCTTGTAGAGAACGGCTTCAACTTCTGCCACGTCCACGCTACAGGTACCGGCGATCTCTTCGAGCAGTACCATCAGATAGCCGTCGTCGTTGAGGTTGCCGATGATTTCTTCACCTATGAAAAGTTCTTTTTCATCGTGGGCCTGCATGCGCAGCTGCCACATCAGGTGATCGTAAAGCGTTTCTGGCTTGGCGTGAATCTGCTCGTAAGTGGGCACGTCGTCGACGTTGGTATTGCGAGTAGATTTGTAGTCACCGGCCGACTGGCTCTGTTCGATGTACTTTTGCCAATCTTCCAGTTCGGCGCTTTCTTTTTGTTGCTGCGCGGTTTCGGGCGCCTCAGCGCCGGCGGCTTCCTTGGGGTCTTCGCCCCCTTCGTCGCCTGAGTGTTCCTCGAGCGTTGGGTTCTCCATCAGCTCTTTGTTCACTTCTTGCTGCAGTTCCATTACGGACATCTGGAGGATTTTGATGGCTTGCTGGAGCTGGGGGGTCATCGTCATCCCCAGCGTTTGTTTCATCTGCTGCTTAAGTCCCATATTCGTCTTCCTTTTCTCAGCTCAGGTTGAAGGACTGACCCAGATAAAATTCTCGTGCGTCAGAGTTGTTCGCGATTTCTTCGGGAGTTCCGTGAAAGAAAATTCGGCCCTCTTTCATCAAGTAACCGCGGTCGCAGCATCGCAGCGTTTCGCGCACGTTGTGGTCAGTGATCAGCACGCCGATGCCGCGATCTTTGAGTTCCTGAACGATGTTTTGGATGTCGGCGACGGCGATAGGGTCAACACCTGCAAAGGGTTCGTCGAGCAATACGAATTTGGGATTCGTCGCCAGGCAGCGCGCGATTTCGCAGCGACGCCACTCACCGCCCGAAAGCGAAGAGGCCTGCGACTCGGCGACCTTTTCCAAACCAAATTGGCGCAGCAGCACCGAACAACGAGCTTCGATCTCGTCGGCGCCGAGATCCATGGACTCGAGCGCGATGCAGATGTTGTCCGTGACAGAGAGTTTGCGAAAGAGGCTCGCCTCTTGGGGCAAATAACCAATGCCCATGCGCGAACGTTCGTGCAGCGGCAGGTCGGTGATGTCCTGTCCCGAAAAGGTGATGCGACCAATGGTCGGAAACACGAGGCCAACCATCATGTAGAAACTTGTGGTCTTGCCGGCACCGTTGGGACCAAGCAGGCCGACAACCTCGCCCTGCTTGAGGGTGACGCTGACTTCTTCGACCACTTTTCTCGAGCCGTAAATCTTGCAGAGCCCGCGGGCTTCGAGCACTGGTTTTGTGTGATCCATCTCTCTATAGATTCTTAAAGACGGAGCGAAAACTCAACATAATTCTGTGCCAGAAATGTGTACCTGCGCTAGTTGAGCACTTTGGTACTGCGCTTTTTTCGCTTCGCCGTGGAGCGGCCTTCCTTGACAATCTCGGTTTCGACGGATTGCGAACGGAACCAAGTGTTCTCCAAGAGCGCAATCGTTTCGACGTGCGCCGTTTGCGGAAACATGTCAAAGGGCTCGAGCGTGCGTAATTTCAGCCCAGGTGCGAATTCCAGCAGGAGCAGCACATCGCGCGCAAGTGTGCGCGGGTTGCACGAAACGTAGACAATCTTGGCTGGCATTTTTTTGGCGATCTCGCGCAACACCGCTTCGTCGCAGCCGCGGCGCGGAGGATTGAGCACGATCCAGTCGGGCACGCCCCACTCACCGTGAAAGGTCTTGAGGCCTTCGAGCGCGTCACCGCAAAAATACAGCACGTTGGAGACCTTGTTACGTCGAGAAGCGGTCATGCCCTCGAGCGCCGCTGAGCCCATGTCTTCCACACTGAGAATCGTCTCTGTAAAGGTCGACGCGTGCATGGCCATCAAGCCGATACCACCATAAAGATCGAGCCCCGTGGCGTAGGGCACCTTGTCGGGCGTGAGAAGTTTTTCCACACGCTTGTAGAGGTTTGAGGCTTGCACCGAGTTGACCTGCAGAAAACTCAAAGGACCTACGGGCACCTTAAAGGAACCGAGCTTTTCTACAAGCTCACCACTGCGCAAAATAAATCGGTTCGCTTCGCCCAGGAGCACGTTGGTGCGGTCGTTGTTGATGTTCTGCACGAGCGCCTTGATAGATTTGGCGAAAGGAGACTTCTGCAGCTTTTCGAAAACTTCGCGAAGTCCGGGAACTTCTTTTTGGTTGGAAACAAAAACGAGCACGAAAGCCTTTTGGAAAAACGAATAGCGTACGATGAGATAGCGCAGAGCGGGCTTCGTGAGGTCGTCGGGCTCGCAGTGCACGTTATGCTCGGTGAGCAGTCCGAGAATGAACTGAGAGATCTCGTTGATCGCGGGAGCATGCGCCAAGCAGTCGCGGATATCCGCAAGATCGTGCGTTCCGGGCTTGTAGACGCCCATGTGAATATCGCCCGCGGCGTCGGTGCGCAGTACCCATTTTGCTTTGTTGCGATAGCCCACCGCGAGGGGAGAGGCCTTGGTAGGCTTGAGCACCTTGGAGATGAGCGAAGGGTCAAAGCCTTCTTCGAGAAAGGAATTCATCACGAGCTCGCGCTTGAAATCGAGCTGCTGCTTGTAGCCAAAAGAGGCGAGCGGGCAGGCGGGACAATCTTTGTGCTTTTCAAAATCGATGGCGGGTTTGCGCGACATTGGTGTCTTCCTACCCTACTTCGCGGCGGGAGCCGAGCCCCCAGCGCTGCTGGCTCCACCGGCCACCGGTGCGCTAGGCAGAGCCGGCGCGTTGCTGTTTTGTTTGTTGGGTTCGTCATCCTGGTCAAAGGCGCTTTCGGGGCGACTGCAGTGGCGGCCGTCGATATAGAGCGGCGGCAGGATACGCGCGCCGGCCTTGGGCGCGAGGTACACACGCAGCTTGGACGAGCCGGCCGAGCCTGGCAAAAAGGACAAGCGACTTCCGTCTTCGTGATAAAACTCAAGCGCTGGAGAATCGATGAGGTTTGTGAGTTTTTTCATTTCCGCGACGCTCTTGAGCGTACCGCGTTTGACGATACGATTGAAGACGTGGCCCTTGGTGAGATAGTACTCGCGCGCTCCATCGCTGAGCATGCGCTCAAAGATGAAGGTTACCGAGCCTTCGGTGTCCATAGTTTGATACACCGACCAATCAAAGTACTTGAGTTCGGTGGAGAGGCGCAGCTTGTCGCGCAAGATCAGGCGCGCCTGACGGTTTTCTTCGTTGAGCGACCAAGGCACCACGTCTACCTGACGGCAGCTCGTGAGGTCGTTGATTTTGTAGCCCTTGAGATAAGCCATATTGTCGCCCGCGAGCGCGGAGGTCGACGCCTTTGTCGAAGCCGGTGCCGGAGCGGTGATCGTGCCGATCACTTGGGGCGCTTCTAGGCGCTGAGCTTGGGTCGCAGGGACCGACCCCAAACCAAGTCCCAAAACCAACCAAAGATTCAGTTTTGCCATACGTTTCTCCCGGTAGAGCAGCCAGAAGCGCCAAATCACGAGACTGCTGAGTAAAAAAGCCGAGTCACGGAACAAATAGGTGAGCAGGCCCCCGACGGCGGCCACCACCCAGAATAAGTCGAGCAACTCGCGACGAAACCAAACCGCCCACGCAGTGGCGAGCACGCCTACCCAAGCCACGAGCAGCGCGACTTCGCGACGAGAGGTCAACTCGCCGCTCGGAGTCGGCAGGGCAACGACGAGAGCCAGCAGCAAAATCAGCGCGAGCAGATGAGTTCGCTTCACTTCGCTCCAATCGGTCCTACGGGTCGCCATACCCTTTAAGAGTATCAGACTAGGTCGCGAAGCACACGATTGCGGGCGATCAATCTTTGTTTGGTTTTGTATTCCCGGTGGCGGCTGCGGCCCACGAGGGTTTCGATATACGATTGCTTGTCAATAATTTGGACTTCGAAGGGGTAAAAGAAGGAGATCTTCTCCTGCACCATCACGGGAACTTCGCGCACGATGTGTTCCACCTGCGGAAAGTCTTTAAGGCGGCGACGAATCTCCTCGATCGTGGCGTAAGCGGCGTTGGGAGCGTGAATCAGCTGACGGCTCGTGAACTGAATCGAGCGGTACCAGGGCGAGGAGAAAGGATTGCGGTGCTGCGCGCGAGGCACAAGGCTCTCATCTTCGATTTGACGAATGCGATGGTTCACATCCTGTAGCGAGATCTCGCCCGCAAGCAGCTGTGTGCGCAGGGACTCGATCTCCCGGTGCAAAACGTCGTAGGAGATCAGCGTATTGATCGAACGCAGGGGCAGAATGTTTGGAGCCGAAATCGCGCCCGACTCTAGCATCATGTTGAGCAGGCGGTAGCAATCGAAGCGCGTTTCGGTAACAAAGCGGAATCCCACGTTGTCGTAAATGCGTTCTGGCGTGGCCGTGGTCTTTGCAAGCATCTTGGTCAGGAGCGAAGCGCGCTCTTTGCGAGATTTTTTGTAGTAGCGCAGCAGAGGCACCGATTTTTCTCCGTTGGAGAAAAGGAATTTGCGACCGGGAATTCGTTTTACGAATTGGTCGATACGCGAGAATATTTGGTCGCGCGCCGCAGAGAACTGGCCCACACGGATGTCGTTATCGACGTGCGAGATGATGTGCATCACACGCAGCAGAGCGCAGGCCCACTTGCCCCGCTCGTCGTCGTTCGAAGTGTCCATTAGGAGTTTTTGAATTTCGTTGATCGCACCCCGGATAAAAAACTGTTCGGGAACCTTTTCGCCTTCGTCGAGCAGTTCGGTGCGGATGTAGGAGAGCGCCTCGAAGTAGATGCGCCACATCTCTTCTTTCATTTGGGGATCATCGCTGTAGCCGTAGCTCAGCAGAAAGTTTTTGGCTTGGGCTTTGGTCTTGATGCCAAGATTTCGGAAATCGAGCGCCGACACCCCTTCAAGAGCTCCGCGCAGGGCATTCCAATGAAAATCTAGCTTTTCAATCATGGCGTTTGGGCGCCGGGCTTACCAGTCGTCCCCGTCGTCGTAGAGGTCAGATTTCTTAGAGGCCGAAGCCCAGTCGTCATCTTCCGTCCACTCGTCCGAATCGTCGAAATCCCCTTGAGGATCGTTAGGATCATCTTCGCCGCCCTCCATGCCCCGAGGATCCGATTTCCACCAGCTCGGAGGACCTTCTTGGTCCTCTTCGGTGTCGGTTTCGTCATCTTCGATCAGGGGCGTGGTGACTTCACCTTCTTCATCTTCGCCAGCTTCGGTGAATTCAAATTCACCTTCGGTCGCGAATTCTTCGTCGCCAAATAACTCTTCTTCGCCTTCGCCCGAGAACTCTTCCTTGATCAGCTCTTCGTCCATGTCCTCGTCGAGCTCGAAGTCTTCGTTCGCGTCGTCGAGGTTCGCGGCCGCAACGGCTGCTACCGCGGCGGCGACGGCCTTGGCTTTTTTGGGATCAAGCTTTGCGGGACCCTTGGTCTTCGCAGCGGCGGGAGCCACTTTTTTCGGCTCTGCTTTGGCGGCTTTTTTAGGAGCCGCAGCTTTTGGGGCAGCCGCTTTCGTGGTTTTCTTGGCTTCCTTCTTTTGGGGAGCCTTGACGGACGAGGCCGGTTTGGCTTTCGCTTTCGCTTTCGCCGCCGGTTTCTTCGTCGTCGCTTCTTTTTTCTTTACCACTTTCTTCTTAGCAGCCATTTTCCTTCTCCAGATTGCCTCGTGCCGCAAGGCATTTTAGCTTATGTTCCGATCGCAGAATTCTACTTATGGAAACACAGACGCTTTACAAAAACGAGATTCTTTGGGCTGTCAACAAGCCTTCGCAGACTCACTTCAATGAAGTTTTGTCGCGCAGCGTCAGTGAGCCGGACGGCGACACGTGGGTCCCCGCGCATCGCCTCGATTTTGAGACGAGTGGCGTGCTCTTGCACTGCCGCAGCTCTCAATTTGAACGCATTTCGCAGCTTTTTAAAGACCCGTCTCACGGTTTGCAGAAATTTTATATCGCCGGCACTCAGACCAGGCCTGAATACAGCGTTCCTGGCATCGTCAAAGGGCTCATCGCCTCACGCTACCGTCGCTCTAAGTCTGTGAAATTTGTGTTCGAAAAGAGCGAAGTGCGCGGCTGGCACACCACGCGGCCCGCTCAGCTCACCATCGACGAAGGCGAGCGCATCACGAAGCTCGCGCGCGAGCTCGGCTTCACAGGCATGCCCTTTGAAATTCGCCTCGTCACGGGAGCGCGACACCAGATCCGCGCCACGCTCCAAGCCCTTGGGGCGCCCATCGTGGGTGATCCGATCTACGGATCCTCACCAACGGGTCCCCAAAAAATGGAGCTCCACGCCCACCGCCTGGTCATTCCTGGCGGCAAGCGTGGAGTCTTAGAACTAGATCAAGATCTAGAGATCATCGCCAGCGTTTCGCTTTAGGCCTGCGCCTGCGACACGAGCCGCAGATATTTTTGGCCGTGGTCGTTCACCGCCAAATCGGCTTCGACGCGTGAACCGTCCAGGATTTCTCCCTTGAGCATCGCCTTGGAGAGCGGCACCTGCAGCTCCTTGTAGACCGCTCGCTTGAGCGGGCGGGCACCGTAGAGCGGCGAATAACCGAGATCCGAGAGATACTCCTTGGCCGCGTTCGAAAGCGTGAGCACGATCTTCTTGTCTCCGAGCATCTTGTTAAGCTCGCGCACACGGATGCCCACGATGTCTTCAATAAGCGCCTTGTCGAGCGACTTGAAGACCACCACCTCGTCGATGCGGTTGATGAATTCCGGTCGCAAATAATCACGCAGCAGCTCAAGCATTTTGGCTTTGAGCACTTCGGGTTTTTCTTGAGAGCCCAGTACCAAATCCGAACCGATATTCGAAGTCATGATGAGCACCACGTTGCGAAAATCCACCACACGTCCCTGACCGTCGGTGAGGCGTCCGTCATCCATCACCTGCAGTAGCGTGTTCAGGACGTCGGGATGTGCCTTTTCGATTTCGTCAAAAAGCACCACCGTATACGGGCGGCGACGTACGGCTTCGGTCAGCTGACCGCCTTCGTCGTAACCCACGTATCCCGGAGGCGCGCCGATGAGGCGAGCTACGGAGTGTTTCTCCATGTACTCGCTCATGTCGATACGCACCATATGATCCTGGTGATCGAAAAGCGCTTCGGCCAGGGCCTTCGCGGTTTCGGTCTTGCCCACACCAGTGGGACCCAGGAAAAGAAAGGATCCGATGGGCTTTGTGGCCTCCTTGAGACCGCTGCGCGCGAGGCGCACGGCATCGGCCACCGCTTCGAGAGCTTCGTCTTGCCCTTTCACACGCTCACGCAGAAGCTCTTCCATGTGGAGGAGTTTGGCGTGTTCGCCGCCCACCAGACGCGCAACGGGAATGCCCGTCCAGCGGCCCACGATAGAGGCGATGTCTTCTGCTGAGACCTCTTCGGTTAACATTTTCTTTGACGACTGCACGCTCGCGAGTTCTCGCTGAGCAGCTTCGATGGACTTCTGGGCCTCGGGAATCTTGCCGTACTTGATCTCAGCCGCTTGTTGCAGAGCCGAAGAACGTTCGGCGTGTTCCAGCTCGACCTTCAGATTTTCGAGCACTTCTTTTTGCGCTCGGATCTTTTTGATCACGGACTTTTCTTTTTCCCAATGCGCCTTGAGAGTTTCTACTTCGGCTTTTTTGACCGAAATTTCGCTCTCGATGCGGCCCAGACGATCTTTCGATGCTGCATCGCTTTCTTTTTTGAGCGCTTCGCGTTCCACTTCAAGTTGGGTGAGCGCGCGCACAAGCTCATCAATCTCTGTGGGCATCGAGTCGATTTCGATACGCAGCTTCGCCGCGGCTTCGTCGATCAGGTCGATGGCTTTGTCAGGCAAAAAACGATCGGAGATGTAGCGATCCGAAAGCGTGGCCGCAGCCACGAGCGCTTGGTCCTGAATGCGCACGCCATGATGCACTTCGTACTTTTGCTTGAGGCCGCGCAAGATCGAGATCGCTTCTTCTACCGAGGGTTCGCCCACGTAGACTTGTTGAAAGCGACGCTCAAAGGCGGCATCCTTTTCGATGTACTTGCGGTACTCATCGAGTGTTGTGGCGCCCACGCAGCGCAGTTGTCCGCGCGCCAAGGCGGGCTTGAGGAGGTTCCCCGCGTCCATGGCGCCGTCGGTACGGCCCGCGCCGAGCAGCGTGTGCAGCTCGTCGATAAAAAGAATGATCTTGCCCTGCGCACTTTCAACGGCATTGATGAAGGCTTTGAGGCGTTCTTCAAATTCACCGCGGTACTTGGCGCCGGCTACCATAGCGCCAAGGTCGAGCGAGCGCACAGCGCGACCCATCAATGAGTCGGGCACGTCGCCGCCAACGATACGCTGAGCGAGACCTTCGGCGATGGCCGTTTTGCCCACGCCGGGCTCGCCGATCAGCACGGGATTGTTCTTGGTGCGACGTGAGAGCACCTGAATCACGCGACGAATCTCTTCGTCGCGCCCGATCACGGGATCTAGCTTGCCCTCGCGAGCGAGCTCGGTGAGATCTTTAGAGTACTTGTTGAGCACGTCGTAAGTTTCTTCGGCGTTCGGAGAATCCGCTTTGCCAGAAGGCCCCCGAAGCGCGTTGAATTCGCTCATAAGCGTGTCCGCCCGCAGGCCGAGGCGTCGCAAATCTTCGGCGAAGAGCGAGGATCCCCCGAGGATCGCCACGAACAAGTGTTCGCTGGTGACATAAGCATCGCCGTTGCGCTTGGAGATGTTTTCGGCGGCCGTGAAGGTCGCCTGCAAATCGCTGGCCACACTCTGCACAGCGGCACCACCGCTGACATGCGGCTGCCGAGCGAGGTATTTTTTCACAAGCTCTTGGACTTGGGGATAGAGAGAGGCCTTGTTCAAAACCTTGCGCACGGGCGAATCGGCATCTTCAAGAAAGGACGAGACCACGTGAGGCAAATCGATGGCCGGATGGCCCTGGCTCTCGGCGAGCTTCTGGGCGGCGGCCAAATGCGCTTGGGTTTTGGTAGAGAATTTGTCAATGTTCATGCCCCTTAATGTGGGGCCAGAACTTTCAAAGTCAACCGTCGGCGAGGGGCTCGTCGGGGATGAAAACTTCGGCCGCATCTTCGAGCACAATGTCGCCGTCGCCCTTTACGGATTCCCGTAATTCCCGCACCTTAGCTTCGTTACCGAGCTTTTCGTATGCGGAGATGGCGTAGCGAACCATGCCCTGCGCTTCGGCCTTGGCGGCCACCGTGCGCACGGCATCGAGTTCGGAGTCGCCCTGCTTCAAGAGGCGAACCACTTTGAGCACGAGAAAAGCATTGCCTTCGGCGGCGGCAGCGTTCTGCAAGCGCAGCAGCGAAGCGCGGTCTTCGGCTTTGTTATAAAAGTCGATGGCGTCAGAAATCCAACCTTCGGATTCAAACTTTTGCGCAGTCTGTGCGTGCGACGAATTTTTGGCGCCATGAAGTAAGTCTCTTTTTGCGATGGCACTGGGTAAGTTGCTCAAGTTTTGTACCTCCTAGGTCGACAAGAACTGTGACCAAGATTCTCAAGGAGGAGACTCATATGTCAAATGCACAATCAAAAAAATCCAAGTCCAAAAAAGAAGTGAACGTTCTTTACCAAAACCTCAACGGCAAGCTCTACGCGTTTACCGAAATCAATGGCCAGGTCTTCTTCGGCCGCATTCCCGTCAAACAAAGTGCCAAAGCTGCAACTGCCAAGAATAAGACCAAGGGCAGCGACAAAAACAAAGACGCCTAAGCTATAATTGACCTAAGAGCATGGATAACTTTGAGTCGGACGGCCCCCTCGGCCAGCGTAAAAAACCTCGCTATCAACTCGCCCTGCGGGCCGAGCTCTGGTACCGCGACTTGCAGCACCACGTGGTCGAAAAGACCGCGAACATTTCGCTCACGGGGCTTTTTTTGTGCACCGAAATCGACCTCCCCAAAGGGGACACCGTCCATGTCCGCATCATCTTTAAAGATCTCGACGCCTATTTCGACGCCAAGGCCAAAGTCGTCTGGCGCTGCGACGGCATCGGCACGCACCCCATGGGCCTCGGCTTGCAATTTTTCGATGTGAGCGACGCACAATCGGCCGTGATCGAACGCTATCTCAAAAACTACGTCAACGTTCGCGAACGCTAGGGCACATCCCTACGGTTTGCGAGTCCACAGGGTGTAGCGATCTTTGCCCACCCGAAAATCTTCTTCACGATAACGATCTATGAGCGCTGCGCGCAGCTTGGCGCTCCCGCTCCCGCGCGCGAGCACGTGATCGGGCCCTTTTGCTAGGGCCTCATTCCATATCTCGTCCACAGTTTGGGGCAAAACAGCGCGATGCTGCGTGAGCAGGGTGCGATGCACGTAGGGAATTGCGGGCCGGGCGTCGAGTTCCAAATACAAAATTTGAGGCAATTCCTCGCTAGCCAAAAGGAGCAAGGTGCGTGGCGCAATATGCGGACGCAGGCTTTGAGCGAGGGTGCGCACGCCGTCGGGACGCGCCAAGTAGCGACGCGCAAAGCTCAGACCAAAGGCCATCACCACCACAAGGGCCACCGCCGCAATTCGAGTTGTGGAAATGCGGAGTGTGGGACGCCACTGTGATGCCAAAAGCAGCACCACGGGCAAAAACTGAATGCCGTAATGCGGGAAAAACTTTCCGACTTTGATCTGGGCCGCGAGCAGCACGATGAGCCAGAGCGAAGCGAAGCTCACAAAGGTGCGCGTGGCGGAGCGACGCGCGCCCGCAACAACGATCAACGCAGGAATCAGTACCGCCCAAAAGGGCACGAGAAGACCGCGCTCGAGAAATTTCAGAAAGTCGCCCCACGAAGGACTCGTCACATACTTGGCCGGCAGCTCCCAAAAGACATAATGATAAGCCGCTATTGAGGCCCGCCCACTGGAACTCGTACTCGCAAACCACCACAGCGTGAGGGCGGGTAGCACAAGACCAAGCACGAAGCCGAGCCCCTGGAGAATCTCACGCCGCAAACCTTCGCCGCGCCGGTGAGCCAGACGCAGAAGCATGAAGAGCGGCAGAGGCAGCACATCGAAGGCCGCAAAAAGCTTGATGACGATCGCAACGCCATAGCAAAGGCCCGCCACGAAGCGCGGCATCGCACGCTCCTCGCAAAACCAGTAGAGCCCCCATAGGGTGAAGGCGCTAAAAAAGAGTTCGGAATTCGCGGCGTGGCCCATGGCCGTGGTCGTGAGCAGCGCAGGGTAGAGCAGCGCCCAGAACGCAGCACGCTCGGGACTCTCTCCAAGGCGGCGGCGCAGGATCGCAAAAATGGCCCAAGCCCCGAGCGCCACAAAGCTCCAGCTGAAAAGTCGAAAGGCGACGACCGTGGTGCCAAAGAGCGTCTGTGCGAATGCGGTAACGAGGAAAATTCCCGGCGGCTTGGTATCCCACACATCCACGTAGAGCACGGCTCCCTGAAGCCACTCGCGGGCCATCACCATATAGGTCGATTCGTCGTGGTCGAGAACCAGCGGCGCGAGCGAAGGCAGGCGTGCGAGCAGAATCACCGCCGTCGCCAACAAAACCCACCACCGAAGTCGCATCGAGACTCCAAAATACCACTGATGGCGTCGAAAGTTTAGACAGCGCCGGGCCCAAAAACGGCTCCAGGGGGCCAAAAGACGAGCGATTCGGCATAAAATTCATGCATTTACAGCGTGGCCTGCTTTTGCATTCTCTAAATCGCGTGAAACCTTCTAGCCAAATTCCTTTTTCCGATGGGCGCAGCTTTTCGCTACTGCTGGCGGTCGTGCTGCTGGCACTCAGCGGCTGCGGTGGCGAGCTCGTCGACGACGGCAGTGGCTTTTTGAAAACCAAATCTGGCGATAAGGTCAGCTGGCCCACGGGCACCACAGTACAATTCGTAACGGACACTTCCGTACCCGACGAACTTCGCACCCACATCCACGCCGGTCAGGACGATCTGAACGCTCAACTCGGGCGCGTGAAGATCAACGTGCAAACCCAAAAATCTACCGCCCCTCGCGCTGAGGGGTCTGCTGATAACGTGATTGGCGATGGCGTGAACGGCATCTACTTCTTGCCCGAACCCTGGCCGTGGGCGACGACCAAAGGCAAAGAAAATTCCGACGCGATGACCGTGCTTATCAACCGCGGCAACGAGATCACCGAAGCGGACATCTTCTATAGAGTTTCCACCTATTCCAAAACTTATAACTTAGAAACACCCCCCGAAGAGTCTGCGCTCGAAGCGGCTGCGGCTCGCGATGGCGAACACGTGAGCACTCACGTGATGAACGGATCTTACCAAGAGAGCGTCAGTGCAGACGACCGCTGGACCAAAGTGGCCTTCATTCACGAGTGCATGCACGCGCTGGGCTTTACGCACGTTCTCGATGAGCGCGACTCGATCATGTACCCCACGGTCTCGAACCTGCTCTACGATCACCCCTTTTCGACGGGCGACATCTTCAGGCTCAAATCACTTTACGAATAATTTTTATAGATCCCAAGAAAAGTTCGGCATAAAGAAAATGCGGCGCGAATAGTACTTCGACGATTCGCCCGAACTTTCTTTGAGTGTGACCGCCTGCAGACGGCCGCCTAGCGTGAGCCCCAGGCGCATGTCCGAAGACACCTTCACCCGCGGCGTGACGCGAAATTCCAACCCCGGCCACCAAGGACTTGCACCACCGGTGGCAAGCACGGCTCCTCGCCCGATGATGGGCACCAGCAAATCGACGCGACCCACGGCATCCCAACGCGATCGGTAACCACCCCAGCGCAGTTCACCGCCGAGCATGGTTCCCCAGGTGCGCGCGTTAGTGATCACAAAGCGAGGTTCTGAAGTGGAAGCCGCATCGAAGGTGCTTCCAGTTCCCGCGATAGGCATTTCAATTTGATTCCAATAAAGAGCGAGGCGCAGCCACAGCGGTTTTGAAGGTCCCAAGGGCTCGAGCTTATGGCGCACGCCGAGGTATGCGTTCGTGTTGAGACGAAGCGCATCGACCATGATGTAGGCATCGGTGAGCGTGCTGAGTTCGCGCTGATCGCGGAAACGATCGCCGCGAATGCCGCCGCCAATTTCAACGCCCCACTTCTCAGTGAGATCTGCGACGAGACGCATTTCGAGCTCGCCACTGGAGTTTTTGTTTGTCACAGGCTCCGTGCCGTAGGCCGCCGAACGGAATCCGGTGGATCCCCATGTGGGACCGAGCGTGGCATGGGCGCTGACACCGAAAAAGTTTGCATGGTAACCCATAGCATCTTCCACGGTGGTCACGTCGACCACTCCGGCTTCGCTCGCCATGTTGTCATACAAATTGCGGACCGAAATCTGGTAGGGACCAGGCGGCAATTTGGGAGTCAGGGTTTCGGCCCGGCCGTAGACGATCTCACGACTTACAACCCCACCCTTGTCACCCATGCGCTTGATCACGACTTCGGACTTGGGCGTCGGTGAACGGTTGAGCCAGCGAATGGTGAAGTTGTCCCACGCCACTGCGGTTTCTCCCGAAACGGGGGAATAAATCACCGGTCGAGGCTTGGGATTGATGGTCACACGAAAATTCACTTCAGAGGATTTTTGAACCACTTGGCCACCAGATCGTGCGGCAATGCTGATGGTCCAAGCCCCCGAGCGCAAACCGTCGAGGCGTACTGAGTTGGTGGGCGAAATGATGTTGCGCCCTTCTTTGCCGCGCTGAATTTGCACCAGATAGTCGTCTGCGCCTTCGATAGCCGACCACTCCGCAAGGAAGGGCGCCATCTCAGAGGCGAGTTCGATGTTCTCGGCTGCCGCGGGCTTTTGGATCGTGAGCGTGTCAGCCTCGACCACCAGGCGCGAGCCCTGCGACCACGCTCCGGCTCGGTCATTCTCCCCGAGACTTCGCACGCGCAAGAAATAAATGCCTGGACCTAGGTCCGTCACAAAATATTGATTTTTGGTGCTGCCCGAACGCACGAGCTCTCCCGTGAACGCTTCATTGCGGCTCAACTCGTATTCATAGCGAGCAGCACCAGGGATCGCGTTCCATTTGATGTCGAGGCGTTTGGCAAAAGCCACCTCACAGCCAAGGGCTACGAGGAATATAAAGAGTACGCGTTTCATCGGCTAGTCTCCGAAGCCGGTGCAATGCTTGGCGCGGCCAAGTCGGCGCCGCCAACCACTTCAAAGGTCGAGGCCACGCTGGGGAAACCCGCACCGTGTTCTTTGAAGTTCGCGCGCACGTTCCACTCGTAAGTGCCGACGCGGGGGAACTGGAAATCCAAATTGGCGGTCTTAGTCTTGAAGGACTCCCACTCGTCCTCACCGGGAAACTTCATCTCTACAGTGTAGTGCATAAAGTCTTTGTGTTTAAGTTGGGTATCCGTCCAACGGAGCGTTATTTTCTTTTTCTGCACCAAAATGCGCGAGCCTCGGAAAGGGGTGCGAACCTTGGGCACGGAGCCCACGGCGATGACGAGGTCTTTGGTCTCGTCGCTCAATTTGATCGCTTGTTCGGCTCCCTCGGCTCCCGAACCAATCGCACGTACCGAAATCGGTTCGTTCAGGTGCTCGGCAATCTCGTCCATCGCGATGTCGAATTTGCCATCCATCACGCTGTACTCTTGCTTGCCCACCTTCACAAGATACTTGGAAGCCTCTTTGGGAGTTTCCCACTTCATCCGCATAAGGTTCTTGCCCGACTCTTTTACCATGCTGGCATTAGGATTCAGCGCGTTCAGCTTGCCCTGCAGCTCGGTATTGGCTTTGTCGAGCGATTCGATGTTCTTAAGTCCCAGTTCCTTGAGGCCGGCCTCTTCCATCGACTCTTTGGTCATACGAAAAGCGCCCTCTTGGCCTTTGACGAGAACTTCGCCGTGCTCCACGATTGCCACTTGTCCGTCGCTCATGACTTCGGCCTTACCAGAAACCGCGGCCACTTTGTCTTTGCCCGTATTGGCATCGCGTTTGATGCGCAAGGTACCGTCGACGGCACGTAGTTTGGTATTGCCATCGAGGGCGACACTCACGTTACCGCTGAATTCCACATCACCATCTGCAAGTTTTAAGGAGAGCGATTCGTTTTCGGTTTCGAGCACCACCAGGGTGTTCTCACCGAGAGCAATCGAGGAGTCGTTCTTGAGCTTGACGAGCACGCGCGAGCCGGGGCCCGTGCGGATCGTGTCTTTGCGATACACCGTGGAACGCGATTCGAGCTGCGACCACAAAAGGCGTGAATTCAAACGACGGGCCACGTCGAGCTCGACCTGAACGATATGCCCGATGACTTCGGAGCCCCCAGGCATGAGGTCTTTTTCAACTTCGCGTTGATAAAGAGCAAAAAAGAAGAGCGCAAGACCGCCAAACACCAACACGGTGATCATAAAGAATGGTCGTCGACTTGTACTCATGACGTCTAGTTTTCGGCCTTCGCGCCCAGGGACTAAAGCTTTGTCCCAGTCATCTATTTGACGCCCCCTTCTTTAAAGAAGTTCGGGGCCATCGGCCGATAACGGCTTAGATGAAAACAAATTTGGTCAAAAGCGTTTTCGATTATATGTCCGAAAAGGGGGGCCTGCGCCTGAAGCTATCGCTCGGCGTGACCTTCATCTTGGCGCTGACGGTTTTTGCCGTCGTGAGCATTTCCACGCGCCTGCAGGTCGACGACACGCGCGACTTCGTACTGAAAGCCAGCACGGACTCCGCAGCTCTCCTCGCGAATCAATTTGACCAAGAGATTCGCAAGACCCTGGAAATTTCCCAATCCTATCTCGACCTCGGAAAAGAATCCGAAACTCGCCTACGCGGTCTTCTCGGTCGTCGTGCCGACATCCTCGCCCTGCGGGGTGTGGACCTCGAAACGAGCAAAATCGAACGCTCCTTTATATCAGAGAAAGGCCAAGAGCTCGGTATCGAAGGCTCGGGTCTGCTGGCGATGGATCTCGACCATCCCGAACAAATCAACCTGCGCAAAGATGTGAATGCTTCGAACAGCATCAAGCTCATCTTCCCCTGGAAACAAAACGCCGCCGGCAAAGTGATCGGCATCGGCGTCATCGACATCGCCCCCGAACACTTTGGATCGATCTTCAAGCTCGACGATAGCTCGCACCTGCTGCTCTTCAACTCGAGCGGGGACGTGCTCTTTTCTTCGGCCAACTCCGTGGTCGAAGGCATGACGAGCGCTCGTAACGCTCCCTCAGCGCTTGTGGAAGCCAACCAAAAGTCGCCGCTGAACAACTTCCAGGTTCGCGTTCTCGGCAACAACGGCTCTCCTTTTATTGGTTCTCTCAAGAAAACCCAAATCCCGGGCCTCGCCATCACGGTGCTGATCCCCGAGGCGCGCATTTACGACACGCCCAACAAGATCCGAGCACGCTCGGTATTCCTGGGTCTTGCGATTCTTTGCCTGGCTCTACTCGCCACGGTGCTCTTTGCGGATTCGCTCACCCAGCCGCTGTTGAAGCTTGTTGAGGTTACCAAAAAAATTGCCGCTGGCGATTTCGGCGCCCGCGCGGAGTCCAAGAAACACGATGAGATCGGCATGCTATCGCAGTCTTTTGACCAGATGGCCGAGGGCCTCGCCGAACGTGAAAAACTGAAAAACCTTTTCGGCAAATTCCACTCCAAAGCGGTGGCCGAAAAATTAATGCGCGACCAAGAAGCGGGTCTCGGCGGCGAGCGCATTCCTGTAACGGTTTTCTTTAGCGACATTCGCTCCTTCACTTCGCGCAGCGAAAACATGAGCGCCGAAGAGGTCGTGGCGATGCTCAACGAATACATGACCGAAATGGTAAACGTCATCGAAGAACACAATGGCGTTGTCGACAAATACGTGGGCGATGCGATCATGGCCATCTGGGGCATCGGCACCAACGATCCGCACGCCGAAGCCGTTCAGGCGATGCGCGCCTGCCTGGCGATGCGCACGCGACTGGCTCAGCTCAACACCCGTCGCCTCGCGCGCGGCGCGGACGAGATCAAAATTGGTATGGGCCTCAATTCTGGTGAAGCCGTCGCGGGCAACATTGGCTCGCCTTCGCGTATGGAATACACCGTGATCGGAGATGCGGTGAACACCGCAAGCCGCGTGGAGTCGCTCACCAAAGAATACGAAACGGATCTCCTCGTCAGCTCGAGCACTGTGGCGCTCGTGCGCACGTTGGGCCTGCGCTTTTCCTCGCCCATCAAGGCCGCCGCCAAAGGCAAAGCGGGCGGCATCTTGGTACACAAGTGCGAAGAGGCAGACATGAATTCATCCTCAGAACCCGACGAACTCCCATCCGTCGCCTAAAAAAGGCGCCCGACTCCCCCACATACCGGCACCGCGTCACAAGGTGTCGTTTTCGGAGTAAAGATAATCAGTGTGCCGTGGGCCATGGTAAGAATTTTCTATGTCACCCGAGATTCGGAAAATTTCACCCCAGAGCCAATCCGAAATGGACGCAGCCTTTTCCGTGATGAAGCAACTCAGGACACATCTCGATCTCCAAGCTTTTCGTACTCGCTTGAACCACATGCAGCACGAGAGCTATGAATTGTGGGCTCTTTATCACGACCAAAAAGTTTTAGGTCTCGTGAGCACGCGCCTATATACAGACCTGGTGCGCGGAACGCATCTTTACATCGATGATCTCGTCACGGATGCGAATACGCGCTCCCAAGGCATTGGTGCGGTCCTACTAAAACACGCCGAAGAACTCGCGCAAAAGCATGGATGCGAAATCTTACGTCTTTGCTGCGTGATCGAAAATGAAGCCGGAATGCGATTCTATCGCCGTGAAGGCTGGAAAGAACGAGCCTTCGCGCTCGTGAAAAAGATCATCCCTTAAATTTTTACCCTTGAGTTCCGCGTCAACCTTAAGTCCTGGTTGACGCGGTGCCGGTATGTGGGGGAGTCGGGCGCCTATTTAAAGAGCTTTTTGAGGCCCTTCTTGAGGTCTTTTTGGATGGCCTTAGGGGCTTTCTTTTCGAGAGCGGGCAGCAATTTTTCTACCGCTTTCTTGCCCTGCTCCTTGAGCACCGCCTTGCCGGCCGTTTCGGTGATGCGTTTCACCGAGTACATGACGTCCACTTTGGGCTCGTACATCTTGCCGCCGAACTTCAGCGGAACCTCCACCTGACCGCTCTTGCCCTTGAGCTGCGTGATGCGCACGATGTCGGGCGAGAAAAAGGCTGTGCCTGTCATGTCAACGTCTTGATCGAAGGTCACAAAACCATCCGCTGCAAAACGGAATTTGCCGAATTTTTCTTGGGCTGATTTGAAGACGGTATCGAAAGTCTTGAGATTGACCTTGCGGCCCACGATGTTCGCGTCGAGCTTCATCGTTTCAAAATCCCCTTCGATGTACTGGTTCTTCGTGGTGCTCTTGGCCTGCGAGGAGAGAGCGGAGCTGAGCTCTTTGGGAACGGCGTCGAGCACCTGGTTCACTACCTTCACCACCGCGAGGTTCGTGCGACCATCTTTGATCTCGCCGCGCACGGTGCCGCGCAGATTTTTTTGCAATTGGGCTTTGGTGAAGCCTTGGCCGGAGATCTCGAAAAGTCCGAGGGCGGAACCGCTCAGGGCCCCCACCCAATCCGGGGCGTGCGCCTTAACGACATCGGCCATGGCGATGTTCGAAAGGTTCGTCGAGAACTTGAACTCCGTCTGCACCGGCACGAGCTTCATCTCCCCCGCCAGGGCAATCACGCCCTTGTAAGCGCGCAGCGAGGTCTTCGAAAGATTCAGATTGCGATTCTGCACAGTAACCAGAAGACCCGCATCAAGGTATTCGGCGCCCATGAATTTTACCTTGGAAAATTTCGTCTGCACTTTGGCTTTGAGCGTGTCGAGCATCGGGTTTTTGAGCGACTCATCGATTGTCGGTGCCATTTGGCTCAGCGATTCGTCGAGTGGAAGCGTGGAGACCGCCTCTGTAGCAGACTTGCCAGCAGCAGTTCCGCCCTTGCTGTTGTTCGGCGTACCCATGATCTCATCGAGATCGAGGTTTTTGGAATCGATCGCAAGGTCAACTACCGGGGATTTGATACCACGAATCGAACCACGCAGGCCGATATCGGAGGCCTTGCCGATGGCCGCTTGCACTTTGCGAATGTCCACCACGGGTTCTTCGAGCGTGCCTCCGATGCGCACGTCCGCCGAGAGGTTGTTGATGGGTGTGGCGAGTTCGGGGCTAGAGCCCTGTACGCCGCTCGCGCTGAGAGTGACGTTCAGCGCGGGATTCGCGCGAGGTCCCTTCACGTCGGCCGCGAAGTCGGCCTTACCGAGAAGTTTGTAATCGGCCACGAGCGGGCTGTAACTCTTGAGATCCGCTAGGTTCAGCGCGTTCGACTTGAGGCTGAGATCCACCGTGCTAGCACTTGCGCTCGTGACATCGCTAGCCTTGAGATGACCTTTGATGGTGAGCGTGCCGAACTCTAGGCCGATGGCGCTAAAGTCCACATCAATGACCTTGCCCGCGTTCACTTTGCCCGCAAAAGATGCGCCAAAGGGAATGCCTGCCTTTTTGACAAAGAGGTTTGTCATGCGCAACTCAAGACCCGAAAGGTCCTTAGAGCCCTTCATGGTGAGTTCGATCACATGGTTCGCGGCGGTTTTGGAAACGATTTCCATCTCGGCCTTGATGGGGCCGTTGGCGCTAAGTCCCTCGCCCTTGAAGTCCACCTGCGCGCCGAACTTGGCGAGCATGGTTTGATTGAGCCCGATGTCCTCGAGCGAGAAGTCCACTTTGGAGAGATCGGTTTTGCTAGCGACGTCTTGGTCTTCGTAAGAAAGGTGAGCTTCCTTCACAAAGAGTGAGAACGAAGCGGCTTCCACGCGGCTACGCACCCAAGGGGGGAGCTCGGAGAGGGCCGCGTCGGGGCTCGCGCCGCCTTCAGTTGGCGGAGGCGTGGCGCCTTCGGGGGACGCCTCTGGCAAGATCGCCTCTAGATTGGTCTTTTTGTTTTTGCTGAGGATCGCAATCGCTGGCTGATTAATATGTACCGCAAGGCTCGGCGAGGTGAGCAACGAGAGGAGCGATGCCTCAAAAGACATGCTCTGGCTCTTCAGCACAGGAGCGGCAAAACCGCTCTCGGCACGCGGAGTGACGGTGAGCGATTCCGAAGACACTTTGAAGTTGGGAAAAAGGCGCAGCTTGAGCGTGCCCAATTCCACTTTGGCGCGGAGTTTAGATTCGGCGACCTGAACAATCTTGGGTCGAAACTGATCTACCGAAATGAAGAGTGGCGCCAAGAGCAAGAGAACCACGAGGGTACCGATGAGCCCTAACCCGATGTACAAAATCTTTTTCACAAAAATCCCTCCTACCTTAGATGCCTAAACAATAAACGACTCAGCCTGGAGGCCAAGAGAACGGTCTTCCGCCCAAAATATGAATGTGCAAGTGATCAACGGTCTGTCCGCCAAAAGCCCTCGTGTTGACCACCAGACGGTAGCCCTCAGAGGCGATGCCTTCGTTCATGGCGATCTCCGAAGCTTTGACCATGAGGTGCCCCAGCGTCGCGGCATGATGGTTTTCCACCTCGGCCATCGATTTGAGTTCCTCTTTAGGAATCAGCAAAATGTGTGTCGGAGCCTGAGGCTTCAGGTCGCGAAACGCGAGACAGTATTTGTCTTCGTAAACAATGTCGGCCGGTATTTGTCGGTCAATGATCTTCTTAAAGATTGTCATTTCACCACCACGCTTACTATTTTTTCTTTAACGTAAATGACTTTTACGATCTGCTTGTCTTCGCACCACTTCTTAACGTTCTCGGAAGACAATGCTAACTCTTTGATCTTGTCTTCGCTATCGGAGCGCAAAATTTCTATCTGGTCGCGCAGCTTGCCGTTGACTTGCACGCCGATGGTCACCGAATCGGAAACCGTCTTGGTTTTGTCAAAAGTAGGCCAGGCTTCGTAAGCGACGCTGAGATCGTGACCCAAAAGTTCCCAAAGCTCTTCACCTAGGTGCGGAGCCAGAGGGCTCAGCAGCTTTGTGTAAACTTCGGCAAAATAGCGCGGAATTGCGGCCGCATCGCCGAAGGCAGCGTAAGCTTCGTTCATGAGCACCATGAGCGCGGAGATCGCCGTGTTATAGGAGAGCGATTCCACGTCGCGCGTGACCTGTTCGATGGTCCGGTTGAAGGTGATGCGAAAGGCGTCGGGCCACTGGGTCTCGGGTAGATCCTGGATTTTGGTCGAGAGCTTGCCCTCACCGTCGGTGAAGAAGCGCCACACGCGGCCCAAAAATCTGTAGGTGCCTTCGATGTTGGCCGTCTGCCAGGGCTTGGCCTTGTCGAGAGGGCCAAGGAACATTTCAAAAATGCGGAAGGTGTCGGCGCCGTACTGCGCGATGACATCGTCGGGGTTGACCACGTTGCCACGCGACTTGCTCATCTTCTCACCGTCTTCGCCGAGGATCATGCCCTGGTGAAAGAGTTTTTGGAAAGGCTCGTCGTGCGTGACAAGTCCCATATCGAAGAAAACCTTTTGCCAAAAGCGCGAGTAAAGCAGATGCCCCACGGCGTGCTCGGGACCTCCGAGATAGAAGTCCACCGGACCCCAATAAGCTTCGGCCTCTTTGGACCAAGGCTCTTTGGCGTTGTGCGGATCCATGTAGCGCAAGAAATACCAGCTCGAACCCGCCGAGCCGGGCATGGTGTTGGTCTCGCGCAAAGCCGCTGCGCCTGTCACCGGATCCTTGACGTTCACCCATTCGTTCACAGTCGCGAGTGGAGACTCACCGGTGCCCGAAGGCTGGTAGGACTCCACGCGCGGCAAGGTGAGGGGCAATTCATCGTCGTCGAGAAGACGCACTTTGCCGGCGTCCGGGCCTTCCATCACGCGAATCACGGGGATTGGCTCCCCCCAATATCGCTGACGCGCAAAGATCCAGTCGCGCAAACGGTAAGTGGTCGAGCGCTGCCCCAATCCCTTGTTCTGAAGAGTGTCGCAAATCTTTTGCGCGCCGTCGGCGGCCGCGAGTCCATTGAGATTTTGGAATTCACCGGGCGAGCCGGTGAGCTTGCCTTCTTCGGTGATGACTTCCACGATGGGAATCGAAAAGGTCTCGGCAAAGGCGCGGTCGCGCTCGTCGTGCGCAGGCACCGCCATGATGGCACCCGTGCCGTAGCCCATGAGCACGTAATCGGCCACCCACACCGCCACTGGTTTTTGGGTGAGAGGATGGAGCACGTAGCCGCCGGTAAAGACCCCGGTCTTTTCTTTGGTGGCGTCGGCGCGCTGGATTTCGGTCTTCTTGGCAACTTCATCCACGTAGGCCTTCACCTTGGCCGCCTGCTCACTTGTCACAAGGCGCTCAAGGAGTGGATGCTCGGGCGCCACCACCATGTAGGTCACGCCAAAGAGCGTGTCGGGTCGCGTGGTAAAGATCTCGAGCGTTTTGCTGCTGTCGTTTTGCAGGGGAAAATGAATCTTTGCGCCCACGGACTTGCCGATCCAGTTGCGCTGCAGTTCTTTGGTGGACTCAGGCCAATCGACTCGATCGAGACCTTCAAGCAGTCGGTCGGCGTAATCGGTGATCTTAAATACCCACTGACGCATCGGACGCTTTTCGACGGGGTGACCGCCGCGCTCAGATTTTCCGTCGATGACCTCATCGTTGGCGAGCACCGTACCCAGCGCCGGACACCAGTTCACGGCAACTTCAGCTTGATAGGCGAGCCCACGCTCATAAAGTTTTTTGAAAATCCACTGCGTCCAGCGATAGTAAGCCGGATCCGTGGTATTGATCTCGCGGCTCCAGTCGTAAGAAAGTCCGAGCGCCGAGAGCTGACGCTTGTAGGTTTGGATATTTCTCTCTGTAGTGATCGCCGGGTGAATGCCCTTTTCGATGGCGTGCTGCTCGGCCGGCAAACCAAACGCGTCCCAGCCCATGGGATGCAACACGTTGAAGCCGCGCATGCGCTTGTAGCGGCAGAGAATGTCGGAGGCGACGTAGCCGAGCGGGTGACCGACGTGAAGGCCCTGACCCGAAGGATAAGGGAACATGTCGAGGCAGTAGAATTTAGGCTTGGTGCCGGCTTCTTTGGGCGAGAGGGCGCGGAAGAGCTGCGTGTCGTGCCACTTCTTTTGCCATTTGGAATCGATTTCGCCGAAGATGGTGCCTAAGCTTTTTTCCGTCGCTTGCTGAGCCATAGTAGGCTTTCTTTTAGCACGAATGGCCTAAAGAAACAGGTACGTTGAGCCTAGGATCGCGCCGTAAACGTAGATCGTGCGCTTTACTGTGCCCACGCTGCCGCCGTCGGCCGTCAAATCGGTCATTTTCCCCTGCCCGCCCTGCATAAAGCCACCGATGGAGATGGATCCGTTGGGCGTTGGGAAATAGATCGCCGCCGTCGCCCCGTACATGTCTACCGAGTCTTGCAGAGTCGCGTAACGCGAGAACTTCTCCTTAGACGACGAGAAGTTGGTAAAGAGACCCGCGCGCAAGCCCACTCGGCTCCAACCGCGCCACTGCACGCCTAGGTTCAGGTTCACCACGGGTTTGGCGGAGACACTCAGCAGCGAGTAAGGCGCCGAAGCGGCGAGGTTGCGCGTGAACCCTGTATAAGCGTGAACGTCAAAGGCAAAGGTCCACGCCGTTTCGGGAATCCACTCCACACCGGCGCTGAAGCGCATCGGAAAGGGGTGGCGATCGAGTGAAAACTTTTTCACCGTATGGTCTGTCTCGCCCGAACGCACTTCGGCAAAGGACCCATCACCGCCCAAAAGGCGCACGGGGAGCGAGGTGGAAACGCCAAGTCGCCATCCTGGCGAGGCGTCCCACACAACGCCAAGTCCCGCGATCAAGGTGTTTAGCGAATAATAATATTCCGTATTCTGTAGGGCATTCGGAGCGTCCGAGGAGAGTTCGAAAGAATTTTCTTCTTCGGTAAAGCTCGCCACTGTGAGCGAAGCGCCGTACGAAAAGGTGCCTTTGCGACGCGAGGCGAAGGTAAGCAAATGCGTCGCGCGGCTCTTGGCCGAATACGAAATGATCCCGTCATCGGGGTTCAGCGTGCCGCGAAAGGAAAGCGTCGAGGGCATCACGATGCCTCCGCCCCATACCCAGCCCTTGGTGTTAAAGTTTCCGCCAACAAATGCGGGAATCGTTTCCACCGAACCACGCACTAGCGAATCTTTGATCGATTCAAAAACGCTCACGTCCTCCCCTGTGCGTGCGTCGATGCGCGAATACGAAGAGACCGAAGCTCCGATCATCGGTGCCTGCAGATCGGCAACGGCGGCGGGATTCCAATAAGCATCGCCCACGTCCGAACTCGCAGCCACCGCGGTCATGCCCATGCCCGCGGCGCGCTCGCCCACCGGCAAATCGCCATAGTTGTACATGCGTGCCCCGGCCGTAGCGCCCGTGAGGGTGAGGGCACCGAGTCCAAATCTGCAAAGGTGACGACGCAACAAGTTCATGCGAGTTTCTCCTTCAAAATTTCCGAAACGAGTACCGGATTCGCCCGGCCCCGCGAAGCTTTCATCACCTGCCCCTGAAGAAAATCGAAAATCTTCAGATCGCCGGCGCGCAACTGGTCGGCCGCCGCCGCATGCGCCGCAAGCACTTCGTCGATCCAAGCGCCGAGCTGCGCACGGTCGGAGATCTGCTCGAGCCCCTTCTCGCGCAGGTGCGCCGGCAAATCCACTTGCGGCTGATCAAAGAGCAGGCGCAAGAGCTTTTTGGCGTTTTGAGCCGAAACCCGCTGCTCGTGCACGAGGCCCAAAAGCGTGGCAAGTTGCGCCGCTACAAATGGGAGCTCGTCGACCTCTTTGCGATAGACCTTCAGTTCGTGACTCAAGTCTCCGCAAATCCACTTGGCCACGAGATCGGCCGGCAGGCCAGCATCGGCGGTCAGGAGGCTCTGAAAAAACTGATAGTACTTGGGATCGGCGCCCAGGGTGCGCGCGAGTCCCACATCGAGTCCGTAACGCTGTTGCAGTTCGGCGACGATCTGATCGGGCAGCGGCGGCATGGAATCACGCACGCCCTTGACCCAGCCCTCGCTGAGCACGACGGGTGGCAAGTCCGGATCCGGAAAGTAGCGATAGTCTTGCGCGTCTTCTTTGACCCGCATCGTGTAGGTCGTCGACGTGCCCGCGTCCCAACCGCGCGTTTCTTGCACCACGCGGCCGCCGGCTTCGATAAGCGCAATCTGGCGCGCGATTTCGAAGTCGATCGCTTTTTCGACAAAGCGGAAAGAGTTCACGTTCTTGATCTCGGTGCGAGTGCCGAGCTTCTCTTCGCCCACACGGCGCACGCTCACGTTGGCGTCGCAGCGAAAGTTCCCCTTCTCGAGGTTGCCGTCGCAAACTTTGGCAAAGACCAGGGCGTTGTACACCGTCTTCATATAAGCCGCGGCCTGGGCCGGAGTGCGGATGTCAGGACGCGAGACGATCTCCACGAGCGGCGTACCGGCGCGGTTGAGATCCACCCAGGTTTTGGCGCCGGTGTGACTCAACTTGCCGGCGTCTTCTTCGATTTGGATGCGGTCGATGCCGACGCGCAGTTTTTCGGACTTTTCCCCGTAGATATCCACATATCCATCGGAACCGATGGGAAAGGCGAGCTGAGAAATTTGATAACCCTTGGGCAAGTCGGGATAAAAGTAATTCTTGCGCTCGAAGATCGTACGACTCGCCACGCGGCAATTGAGCGCGATCGCGGCGGCAGCAGCAAGCGTGACCACTTCGCGGTTCAGCGTGGGCAGCGCGCCGGGCAATCCGGCCGAAACGATGCCCACACGCTGGTTGGGGAGCGCGTCCGCATCGACGCCGGCCTCGCAGAAAGCCTTACGTTTGGTCATGAGCTGCGCGTGGATCTCAAGACCAATCACGGCTTCAAAAAGCTTCTGGCTCATGCGATGAGCTCCTGCAGACGGTTCGCCGCACGCAAAAGTTTTTCGTCGGATCCGCGAGGGCCGATGAGCTGTATGCCGACCGGCAATCCACGCACTCCTGCGGGCACCGAGACGGCAGGCAGGCCTGCCACGTTGACGCCCACAGTGAACACGTCGTTCTCGTACATTTCCATCGTGCCGCTAGAGAGCGAGGCGAGCGGAAAGGCCACGGTAGGCGTGGTGGGCATGATCACGAAGTCGTATTTCTTAAACAAGACGTTCATTTGGTTCACGAGCACGCGCCGGACTTGTGCGGCCTTTTTGAAATAAGCGTCGAAATAACCCGAAGAGAGCGCGAGCGTGCCCATCAGGATGCGCTGTTTGACTTCGGTGCCAAAGCCTTCGGCGCGCGACTTGGCATAGAGATCGTCGAGATCCGTGATGCCCGCAGCGCGGTGACCGTAGCGAACTCCGTCGTAACGCGCGAGGTTGCTCGAGGCTTCACTGCAGCAGAGCAGGTAATAAGTCTCCAGGGCATAGCGCCAGGCAGGTACGGAAACTTCCGCAAGGTGCGCGCCGAGCCCGAAGAGTTTGGACTGCACCGAGCCCCACGCGGCGCTCACGTCGGCATCGAGGCGGGTGTTTAGCGTTTCTTTGAGCATGGCCACTTTGGCACCGGCAAAATCGTAAGGCTGGGTGAGCAGCGACTCAAGGCTCAGAGTCCCCATGCTCTCGCTAGTGGCGTCGCGTTCGTCGACGCCCTCGATGACTTCGGCGAGCGCGGCGGCGCCCACGGCGTCCTGAGCGAAGATGCCCACTTGATCGAGCGACGAGGCGAAGGCCACCACGCCATAGCGCGAGACTCGCCCGTAGCTAGGCTTATAACCCACCACTCCGCAAAAGGCGGCGGGTTGGCGCACCGAACCGCCGGTGTCGGTGCCTAGGGCGAGCGGCACGGCGCCATAGGCGACGGCCGCAGCCGAGCCTCCACTCGATCCGCCCGGAACTCGCTTCAGGTCGCGAGGATTTTTCACAGGCCCGTAGTAGGAAGTTTCATTGGAAGAGCCCATGGCGAATTCGTCGAGGTTCGTGGTGCCGACGAGAATCGCGCCCGCCGCGCGCAGTTGCTGCACGACGTGGGCATCGTAGAGGGCGATGTGGTTTTCGAGCATGCGCGAGGCGGCCGAGGCTCGGTATCCTCGCACCAGGATATTTTCTTTGATCGCCACCGGCACGCCCGTGAGCGCGGTAGCGCTCCCCGCGGCAACGAGGCCCTGCGCATGGCGCACCTGGCGCTCGATCTCGGCTTCGTCAAAAACCTGCAAAAAAGCGTTCGTCTCCCGTTGGCAAGCCAGGGATTTCTCGCGGCTCTCGAGGGCGTAATCAAGAAAATCGGTTTCCCCAGAATGCAGCGAACGCACGAGCTCTTTAAAAGACATCGTCACCACCTACGGCGCGGGGAACCACGAAGTGGCTGGACTCGGATTCGGGTGCGTTTGCCAAGAGGGACGAAGTCTCGAGACCAGCGCTCGCTTCGTCGGCGCGCAGTTCGATGGCTTCGCGAAAGGTGTAGAGCGGCTCCACACCCTGAGTGTCAACTTGCGCGAGCTTGTCGAAAGCCGCAAAGATCGCACCGGCGCGCGGCACCAGGGATGCGAGTTCGGACTCGGACATGTCTAAGCGTGAAAGTTTGGACGCTCGAGCGAGGAGTGCGGCGATGTCATCGGCCATGGGTCAAAGCTAGGGCGTGTTTGCATTTCCTTGCAAGTGCCTGAAACCTTAAATTTGTCGCGGACGCGAAGAAAGGAGCGATAAGGGGGGGGTCCCTTTGAGCGACGAACGACAAAGTATGCGGCAAATTTAGGCTTTCCCGTAGGGCCGGAGAGAATTTCTCCGCAGGCGTTGTCAGCTCTCGGCAACGTGGAACCACCACGCCGCCTTCGAGCCTTCTAGCTGCGAACAAATTCTCTCGCGGCAGGCGCTTGCAAGGAAATGCAAACCCGCCCTAGGCTAGGATTTCGAGAGGGGCAAAGCGCAAAACGAACTTTTTTATCCCCTTGCCCCGAAACTCCACACCCACCTTGATGCGGTCGCCGATGCCGTCGCGAGAGAGGATCACGCCCTCGCCGTACTGCGGATGACGTACACGTGTCCCCTTAACAAAACCGTCTTCGGCCGCGCCGGGTCCGATGAGCGAAGAGGACTCAAAGGCCCCACCAAACTCGTCGCCGCTGTCCTGATTGAAATCATCGTAAGTTGGGGCGCTGCGCTTGGGTGCCGAACGCTGGCCCCCGAAAGTGCCGCCGCCCGCACCGCTCCAGGCGGTACCCCCGAAGGGCGAGCGTGCCGGGGCCGCGTCGATCTCGTGCACAAGCATCTGCTCGAGCGGCATCTCGTCCACAAAACGCGAACGGCGGCGCAGCTGCGTTTGCCCGAACACGCGGCGCACCTTGGCGCCGCTCATGATGAGGCGCTTCTCGGCGCGGGTCATGCCCACGTAGCAGAGGCGTCGCTCCTCTTCGAGATCATCCGGGTTCACGTCGTAAACGTCGCCGCGAATGCTGGGGAAAAGTCCGTCTTCCATGCCCACGATAAAGACCGTGGAGAACTCCAGGCCCTTGGCCGAGTGCACGGTCATCATGGTGATGTAATTGTCGTCGGTCATGCCGCGATCTTGATCGGTGATGAGGGCGACTTCCTCGAGAAAGCCCTCCCAGGTGGGCTCCACCATGCGCTCTTCAAAGTCCCCGATCGCAGACGCAAGTTCCTGTAAGTTTTCGATGCGCGAGGTCGACTCGATGCTCTCTTCTTTGCGCAAGGCGCTCAGATAACCCGTCTCCTCGAGGAGGTAGGAGTAAAACTCGGTCATCGGCAGCTGGATCTTCTTATCCACGAGTTTGGCGTAGAGGTCCACGAAGCCCTTGAGCTTGTTCTTGGGTCCCGAGCCGAGCTTATCGGTCATCATGAGATCACCGATCGCGTCGAGCGCGTTCATGCCAGCCTGAAAGGAATGCATCTTGAGCGTGTCGATGGTGGACTTGCCAATGCCGCGCGCGGGCGAGTTGATGATGCGGTAGAGCGCCACGTCGTCGCGCGGATTCACCAGCAGGCGCAAATAGCAAACGGCGTCTTTGATCTCAGCGCGGTCGTAGAACTTGAGGCCCCCGAAAATTTTGTACGGAAAACGCTCGTAGCGCAGCGAATCCTCCAAAAGACGCGACTGTGCGTTGGTGCGGTAGAGCACCGCGATTTCGTTAAAGGGCTGCGAGCCGTTGACCAGGGCGCGAATGGTTTTTGCCACAAAGCGGGCCTCGTCCAGGTCGCGCTCCACGAAGTGAAACTCCACAGGACGCCCGGCCGAGTTCTGCGTAAAGAGATTCTTATCCTTGCGCTGAGTGTTGTTGGCGATCACGCGGTTGGCGGCGCCGATGATGTTCGCGGTGGAGCGGTAGTTCTCTTCGAGTTTGACAACTTTGACCTTGGGATAATCCTTTTCGAAGTCGAGGATGTTGCGGATGTCCGCGCCGCGCCATTTGTAAATGCTCTGGTCTTCGTCGCCCACCACGCAAATGTTTTGGTACTTTTCGGCGAGCAGCTTGAGCCAGAGATACTGAATGGGGTTGGTGTCCTGATACTCATCCACCAAGAAAAAGCGGAAGCGCTCTTGGAAGTTTTCGAGCACGTCGGGGTTCTTTTTAAAAAGCTGGTAGGTCTTCAGGAGCAGGTCGCCAAAGTCGAGCGAGTTGTTGGCCGCAAGCACGTCTTCGTAGACCTTGAGCACGGGCGCCATTTTGGCTTCCATGAAGCTGAGGTTCTGCGTCGGAAAATCGCGCGGCGAGATGCCCTCGTTCTTGAGCGCGTTGATCTTGTGCAAAATCGCCTTGGGCGCGACCACCTTGTCGCTGAGGCCCACGCGGTCCATGCAGTCTTTGATCGCCGAGAGCTGATCGCTGTCGTCGAGAATCGTAAAGCCCGGTTGCACGCCAACGCTCGCGCCCACCACGCCACTGGCATACTGGCGCAAGATGCGCGCGCCGGTGCTGTGGAAGGTCGAAACCCAGAGCTCGTTGTGACGGAGCATGTCCGCGCCGAGCAGGCGTTCGACGCGCGACTTCATCTCGCTCGCCGCCTTGTTGGTGAAGGTAAGCGCCATGATCTCGCCCGGAAAGGCCGCGCCCACGTGAATGAGATGCGCAATGCGGCTCGTCAACACGCGCGTTTTGCCCGAACCCGCACCTGCCAAGATCATCACGGGACCTTCGACCACCTCGACCGCTTCGCGTTGTTTGGGATTCAATCCACTGTAATCGACACCACTCGCATCCATGAAGCCGAAGGTTCTAGAGCTCATCTCAATACCTAGCAACAAGTTCTGCAAAATCAAAAGGGTGAGAGTGCCAGGCGACGGCGACGCCGTGTGGTGGCTCCACACTAGGAGCCGTCAACGACGCAATCGCACCCTTTTCATTTTGCCCTGCGGGCCGGACGGCCACTTAGCTTCTCCTTTGTCGCTCCTCCATCACGTGCAACCAGCACGCTCCGTCGTCGCTTCGCGGCTAAGCTAAGTGGGCGCTCCGGCAGAATTTGTTGCTAGGTATTGAGATGAGCTCTCAGCTCGGACGCTGCGCGCATCAAGACATGACGCGCGCGAAGAAGTGGTCCCTTGGCACCAGAAAAGTTTCGCTTTGGAACCACGGCCCAATGCGTCAATGATTTCGGGTATTTAGAAATTCCATCACTTAGTGTTTGGCACGACCTTTGCTTGCCTTGTGGACATGAAAACTCAGGGGTGGAAATTTTTCGGGATCACTGGCCTTTCTCTCATGCTCAGCGTCGCTGCAAGTGCGGCCGAGACGCGGCCCGCCAAGCAAGACATCAAAACCATTTGGCTCGCGCGCATCACGGGACAAACGCAATGCGCCACCAAAGAGTTGCCGCCCTCGCTCCGAGGCGCCGTTGAGGATCTCGAAAAACTCGACGCCGTGGTGATCGAAGCCAAACTTGGCGCACTCACCGACCGCGCCTTTTGCCAAGAATGCTCTTGCGATCGCAACCTCTTCCACGTCGCGCGTGTGAGCGCCGAGCCCGAAGCGGTCGAGAGCGCCCTGCAATCGGGTTGGACCACCGTCGATCCCAACCATGTCGCCACGCCTTCGCTCCCCGAACTCGCGCGCGACCCCCAGACCTCCGAGAGATACGAGCTGCTTCCGGTGAACGTTACCGAATGATCGGAACGCCCCACCTGACCGCTTTTGACTCTAAACGATACTGGATCTCTCACCCTCTCCCCCAAAGCCCTAGAGGGATCCAGTAAAAATGCCGTAGCCTCCCCCCGAGAGCTACGGCATTTCATTTTTCTCGAGTAGAATATGGCCCATGAGCCGCAGCACGCAGATTCTGAAAACGATGGATTCGCACATCGAGCTCATCGAAGCGACCCGCGACCTTGTTGGCCCTATCGAAAAGGCCATCCGCATCACCTCGCTCTCGCTGCAATCCGGGGGCTGCATCTTTTGGGCCGGCAACGGCGGCTCCATGGCCGATGCCCTGCACATGTCGGCCGAAATCGTTGTGCGCTTCAAGCGCGAGCGTCGCGCTCTGAGTAGCGTTGCCCTGGGCGCAAACGCGTCGGTACTCACCGCCGCCTCCAACGACTACGGCTACGAAACCGCCATGGCCCGCGAGCTGCAAGGGCTCGGCAAAAACGGCGACGTGCTCATCGCCATCTCCACTAGCGGAAAATCCAAAAACATCATCGCCGCCGCAAAGGCCGCGAAGAGCCTGGGAATTCATGTGATCGCGTTTACCGGCCAAAATGGCGGCGAACTCGGCACCCTAGCCGACGTGCTGATCAACGTGCCGAGCACGGAGACCGCGCGCATTCAGGAAGCCCACTCGCTCATTGAACACATCATTTGCGACCACATCGAGGAGGAGAGCACGTCATGGCAGAGGAATTCAACTTAGAAGAAAGCAACGCGTATTTCGCCAGTGACAAAATTAAGGATTTTGTAAAAAAACAAAACCAATTCGATCGCCTCATGATGTCGCGCTCGGTAACGCCGATCGCGACCTTTGACTTCGTCGTGGGTTTTGCGGTCTTCCTCGCTATCCAAGCGGCCTTTCACGAGGCCTCGTACCTGAGCGCCTTTTTCTTTGCCTCTATCTTCTGCGCCTCAGGTTACACCCTTGGCCTCTATTCGGTGCGCTTCCGTTTTGATCGCTGGCAGTCTCTGCTGCTCTCGCTCAAGTCTTGGGTGCTCGCCTATGCCTTTTCTCTGGGCTTTGCTCCGCTGTGGCTCAGCTCCGACCAGCAGCCCTTTGCCGGCACCACCATCGGTTCCATCGGCGCCGGCCTGGTGATGTACTTCGCGCACTGGTACCTGGCGCGCGGCCTGCGCAACCACGCCTTTCATTTTGTGATCATGGGAGAGCCCACGGCCACCACCGTGTCGCTCCTAAAAGAAGTGCGACGCCCGCGCGAAGTCGTCAGCTACCGCCACATCCACAAACTCTACCATCTCATCTCGGGCCAGCGCGCGCTCGACCCTTCGCAAGTCATCCGCACACTCGTGGAGAACAACATCTCCACCATCGTCCTGACCTCCACCCACGCGCCGAGCCCAAGCGAAGAGCTGCTCCTTATCGAAGCCCGCAAGGCCAGCATTGATTGCATTTCTGAAGAAGACCTCTGGGAAGATGTCACCAAGAGCGCGGCACTCATCGGATCCAAGCGCGACGATTTTTTGCGCGCTTTGCAGGTCGACGGCAGCCCCACGCAGAACGCCCTGCGCCGAGCGATTGACACCGTCGCCGCAATGCTCGTGCTTGCCCTGCTCTTTCCGCTCTTCGCTCTGCTCTACGTTATCGCTTCGATGCGCCTCGGCACCCACGCCATCGGCCATCAATCATTTTTGGGCCTCAACCGCACACCCTTTGTCGCTAAAGTGCTCATCTTCAACGCACACAACTCTCAGACGCAAAAAGAACTCAAAGTGGGTATGCACGCACAGAACTCTTTCTTCGAGCGTTTTTGCTGGAAGAGCGGCATGTGGAAATATCTCCTGCTCCTTGAGGTGATTCGCGGACGCCTCGGCCTCGTGGGCTCGCCGCTCAAAACTCCGGGTGCGCGCGTCGCCACCGGCGCGAACGAAGTCTCACTTGAAGCCGTGCTCGACCAAACGATGCGCCCTGGGATCGTCTCGCACTACGAGCTGGTAGAGCAAGAACCGACTTATTTTGAAAGCACCAACCGCCAGCCGCTGCATTACACCTTGTACTACCGCAAACACCGCTCACTCTTGCTCGACGGCTATCTTGTCGCGCTCTGCCTCTTGAACAAGGTCTTCGGGCGCAGCCCGCAGCGCGCCTGGCTTGAGGTTGGCTGACGAAGTTTTAGCCAACAGCGCTTTTGTTTTGACACTCTGGAGGCCATTTTCTATCCCGAAGGACGCAATTAGGCCTTTATTGTTTCCCTCGCTTTCCCCTAAACTAAAAGGTGGGGACCGCACGGGGAAATCCGAGCGGATATAGGGACCATGACGTTTCGAAGAACGACGACATTTCAGCGCGAAGTTCTCCGGGTTCTTGCCCTCTTCATCCTATTGCCAAATGTCGTCTTGGCCATCCAAAGCCACCCCGGCGCCAAGCGCGGCGAAGCGCTCATCAAGCGCCAACCCGAAGAGGTGGTCGACACCTACCTCAAGCAAATCGTCTGCACGAGCAAGACCTTCAAGCTAGGCAACGAAAACCGCAACCTCAGCCTCGCAGCCCAGATGAACGAAAATCAAATCAACGCGGCCTTCGCCTCGGAGATCTTTTATTCGCTCCAGCCCGGCGATGAGGCCAAAGGTTCGGCATACCTGAAAGACGCCTACCGCAAATCGCAAAAAGTTCTCGACAATTTGCGCGTGCTCGCTGTCTTCTTTGGCCACGACATACACAACTTTTACACTCAGGAAAACGCCGCCCGCACCAAGCGCGGTGAAGTCGCGCTTACCAAAGCGGAGTTCTTTGATCGCTTTGATTCGGGCGAGATCTCGCTGAACGTCAAAGATGGCGCTCAAGACGTGAACCTCAAAGCCTTTATCGACGCTCGCATGGCCGAGATCGAGTCCGTCACGGCCGAAATGAAGTACGGCTGCGAAGGCAACCGCAACTTCTTGCATCGCCAGGGCAGCATGCTTGCCCAGGGTGTGAACGATTCGGCTTTCATGATTCCCACCACACCGGCCGCCGTGCAGCTCGCATCAAATATCGCTCCCAAAAAACCCGTCGAAGCCACTCGTCAACTCGCTTCGGTAAGCCACGACGAAAAGGCGAAGCCCGCCGAAGAGGCCACGCGCACCGCAAGCCGAGAGTCGCGCTCGCGCCGCTTTGCCCACTTCGAAAAGTTCATTCGCCAAGGCGTCTCCCGCTCCGCTCTCTCCGAAGCGATGGATCGCTACTATGAATTTCGCGACAAAGGCAAAGTCACCAACGACGAGCGCATGGTGGTCGTGGACTATACGGAAAACTCTAGCGAACCGCGTTTCTGGGTTCTGAACCTGCTCACGGGCAACGCCACGGGCATGAAAATGGGTCACGGCGATGGCGGAGGCCTCTACCGTCAGGAGCGAGAGCGTACGGCCTTTCTCTCGAACGTGAACGGCTCCGAAGCCAGCACCTACGGGGCCATGCTCCTCGGCGGACCCAAACCACAAAATCAGTCGGAACGGCCTGACCCGACTCTCGTCTACGGACTCGAACCCCACAACGCCAACGCCTACAGCCGTCGTATTCTCGTGCATACGGGACGCAACCAGAGTGGTGTCACCTATGTCACCGACGCCCCCAACGAGCCCGCGGGTCGCAGCGACGGTTGCTTTGCGCTCTCCGAAGCCAACGCGAAATGGGTGCGCGGAAAAGACAAGGCCACCGGCGCCCCCAACTTGCCGGCCGGCACCTTCCTCTACGCTTACAAGGGTAATATTCCCGTGGTTTCGACCTCGGCCCAGGCCCGTGCAGCCGTGACCCGCTCACGCTAAACCCGCGGTGTCCAAAGGCTAGACACACGCCCAAAAGATGGGCCCGGGACGGCTATTTTTACCTTTAAAATTCAACGTCTTATCGTGGCATCCTTCGTGCTTCTCATAGCTTAGGGATGGGAGACATGGCACACCGCTATCAACATATCGCGATCGTCTTGGTGCTGAGCCTTAACGGCGCTATGCCTGCCCACGCCAAAAGCATTACCCACACGAATGGCAGAGCCGGCTCCAAAACCATCCTCCCGCCCGTGGTCGATATCCAGGACGCAGCGGCCGCTGAAGTCGTTGACGGCTTCTTGCCGCAGATTCTCTGCGACGGCATGGAATTCAAAATCTGGAACGAAGGCATGCAACGCGCGGGCAAATCTGCGGTGAGCGAAGAACGCGTGCGCAAGATCTTCTCCGAAAACCTCTTTTACTCACTGATGCCCGGACAAGAACAAAAAGAATTTCGCAGCGCAATTCCCGGTATCTTCGGCAAAGCTGAAGAGCTCTCGGGTGAGATGGCCGACGTGGCGGTGTTTTTTTCGAGCACCATTCATGAGCTCTACGAACAAGAAAACAAACGTCTCACCGATCTCGGCAAACCCGCCTACACCAAAGAAGATTTTCTGCAGGAATTTGGCAACGGTGCGCTGAAGATTGCAGGCCCCGAGGGCAGCGCCAATTACAAAGATTGGGTCGACGCCAAAATCGCCTCCATCGCTCGCCACACAGGCGACCTCAAGTACGGCTGCAACGGCAACAAAAACTTCATCTACCGCGCCGGTTCCAAGCTCGGCTCGGTGATCGACATTGACGCCTTCGTGATTCCGGCCACCACGCGCTCGGCAAAACTCATCGCAGAGGTCACCGAAAACGCCAAGACCTCACCGGCTCACGAGCGCGCCCGAGAGAACGCTCCACGAGCTGCGGTGCTGGCCGACAAAACTCCTGAAACTCACCGACGCGCCGAAGAGCAATACCGTCCGTCGTCTAAGCCCAAGGCTTCCTCGTCCTCCTCGCGCAGCCTTCGCTCGCAGCAAATGATGGGAGCGACGTTTTACTTCACACCTAGCGAGAGCGACTCGCGCTACCGCGGTAGCAAAAGCTACCGTCTCTTCGACACCAGCGGACGCGTGATCGCACGCGTTTCGGAGGCCTTCTACAATGCCCTCAAAGTGCAAGGCGCCGGAGTGCTCGCCGACGGTCGCACCGTGAACTACTCACGTCACCGCGGCGGCACGCCACGCTACAAAGTCACCGACGCCGAATACGGCCTTGGCAAAAGCAACAACGCGCTCAAGCCTTGGCGCTCGGTAGCGCTGGATTTTGATTATTACCGCCGTCGCGGCATCAAGCTCGAGATCGGTCAGCAGATCTACATCCCGTCGACGGACGGCCTGCGCATCCCAGGCACCAATCAGTACCACGACGGATTCTGGGAAGTGGCCGACGTTGGAGGCGCCATCAACGGCCCCCGCATCGACATGTTCACCGGCAGCATGCATTGGAAAGACGCCCTGGCCTACGTCAATAACTCGTCGAATTATAGCAATCGCCAGCGCAACCAAGAGGCCGCCTTCCTCGGCGACCGTCGCAAGCAAGTAACGGTGAAAATCTTCCGATAGGGCGTTTCTTCTTTTGCGAACAACGCGTTGCTGTGTTCATTTTTTGCAAGATCAAGGCGCAAGCGATCGATTTTACTGGATGTAATTGAGGAGCTTGCAACGCTGATATGGCAAAAAAGGAACCAGCCCAAAGGGACGACTCAAGAAGGTTCTCCTCTTTGTTGCTTCTCCTTCTTTTGCAACCAGCAAATCTCAGTCGTCGCTTCGCGATAAGAACCTTTTTGAATCGTCAACGCGTTGTTCGCAAAAGAAGAAACGCCCTAGGTCAATCTTTTGGCCTGATTTTTCGAGTGGCCCGTGATCCAATGGTAGTTCATGGCCGCTTCTTCATCGGGTGACGACAAAAAGGGCAAATACAAGAGCGTAAAGCCCGAGGTCGCGCCTAAAAATGATGACGGCGCTTCGCTCGTTGATCTCTACGTGCACCTTCCCACTAGCAAAAAATTCATCAAGTGGGTAACCAAAGGCGAATCGTTAGAGCCCAGTCACGTGGACAAAATCAAAAATCATGTGGATCCCGTTTTTTACGCTGAAGAGTCTACCAGCGAGCCCGCTGTGGAAGCACCACCCGGTGAAACGCCCGAAGTGATAGCCAAAGAGAATACGAGCGCGCCCGAAGTGGAATCCGAAGAGCGACGCTTCCACTCCGACGCCGAAGCGTACGAAGCCGCTCGCCTCGTGGCCGTCGCCGGTGGCCCCAAAACCGAAGAACCCGAAGTCACGATCAGCGCCCAAAGCAGCGAACACCTCGACACCATCAAAAAACTCTTTGGCACCGAAAAGGCCGAAGTTCTCGCCGAACCCATCGATCACGAACTCAAAAACATTTACAGCGACATCGGCGGCTCCAAACCCGGTTCCCTCTCGCTGCAGGACTCACGCCTCAACAAGCTCTCTGACAAAATTTGCAGCGTGATTTCTCCGGAGGTGGGCGACGTGCGCGGGCACCTGCGCAATATCCCGGCCTTCGTAAGCATCATGGACGAATCTTCGGCCATCAGCACGCTGGCAATTCTCTTTGCGGTGGCCCAAGGTCAAAAAACTCGAGGCGTTTTCAAAGACCTCAGCTACGCGTGCCTTTTGATGGACATTTCCCTCGTGGGCGCTCCCGAAGATCTCAAGAAAAAATGGTACTCAAATCCCGACAGCCTGAACGCCGACGAGCGTGCCATGCTCGAAGCGCATCCACGCAAATCGCACGCGGTTGTGATGGAAAAGTTTAAAAACTTGCCAGAGATCGTCGGTCAAATGATTCTAGGTCACCACGAACTTTTCAGCGGCCGTGGGTTTCCGCGCAAAGTGCGCTCCGACCTGCTGCCACCCGTGGTGCGCATTTTGGCTTTCGCTGTTGACGTGCACGCCCACATGAAACGCGCAGAATCCGCAGGAAACAACCTCAGCGTTGAGTCCGTGGTCGAGACCTTCACCGACCCCAAAACCGAACCCCACTTGCGCCGACACAACATCGAGTTGTGCCGAAAAATTCTTCACTACATGGCAAACGGAGAAACCGAGTAACGGATCGCTCCGCCACTCGGTTCTCAAGGGATATCTTAGGCGCGCCCGAATTTTATTCGGAGGCGATTTCGATCAGCTTTTTTGCAGCTGCAGCCTTTTTGGGAATCACGATCTTCAGCACGCCGTCCCGGTGATCCGCCTTGATGGATTCCACCTCGGCAAGTTCGGGGAGAGAGAAACTACGTGTGAATTGTCCGTAACGACGTTCCACATGGGACCACTTGCCATCGTCATCCCCTTCGGCTGTCGAAACCGCTTCGCGTCGACCACGAATGGTCAAGTGGCGGCCCTCGAGATCGATTTTGATATCTTCCTTTTTGACACCCGGCACGTCTAACATCACCGCCCAATGTTTGCTGGTTTCTTGCACATCTACCGAAGGCAAGAAAGAACTCTCGTCGCTGGCCACATCGGACCAAAGATGGTTCGTGAGTCCAAAAAGTTCGTCCAGCGTGCGGCCGGTGCGTTCGGTGGGGCGTGTCATCAAGTTAAAGAAGCTGTTGGTCATTTTTTAAATCCTCCTAGAGTCCATTTGTCTTATCTATCCGTTCTTAATTTCACCTAGGTAATTAACGTTGACGTCTAAAATGTGGGGGCGCGTTTTATAGAGTCAAGGGCAAGCGGCGCAAGATGTGCTAGGTTTTTTTTATGTCCACGGACCTTCAAGATCGCCTCGAGCGCGAATTGACCCAGTGCCTACGCGATGTGGGACGCTACCAAATGCAGCAGCGGGGACGCGCGCTCGCGGTGAGTGACAAAGCGGACACGAGTCCGGTTACCGAAGTGGATCTCTACTCCCACCGTCTCATCAAAGCGGCGCTCCTCGACCTCGAGCCACACACACCCATCCTCTCTGAAGAGTCCTCGCAGCTCACAGATTTTACAATCGCCAACTGTGAACGCTTTTGGTGCATCGATCCTCTCGACGGCACCCGCGATTATATCGAAGGCACCGATCACTTCGCGATCAACGTCGCCCTCTTTGTGCAGGGTCAAGTGGAGTGGGCCATGATCTACCATCCTGCGAGCGAAGAATTTCTTGTCGCCGATAGAGCTACTCATAGGGTGTATTTTGTCGGCGCCGATGGTCACAAAAACCCCGTGACGCTGCCCCTGCAATCTCCGCACATTCGTGCAGTGCTCACCAGCGCTCGGGTGAGCATGAACGATCAGCGCAAAGAGCAGATCCGCAGCTTCGCCCAGCACCTAGCCGACGATGCGCGCATCGTTCCGATCTCAAGTTCCTATAAATTTTTTCTGCTGCTAAAGAACGAGGCCCAGGCCTACGTGCGCAAAGCGCCGTGCATGATTTGGGACATCGCTCCCGGCTTTCTCGCCGCGGAACTCGCGGGCATGCACATCGTAGATTTAAAAAACTTAATGTCCTTCACCTGGCCCATGCGCGCGCTCGACGTGATCCCCTCCTTTGCAATCACCATGGCCCGAGGAGACCTCTCGTGAACGCCAAAACCGCGCTTTTATTTTTATTGCTGAACGCGGGCTTGGCGCATTCCTTTAGCCCCAAAGTGAACGGCGGATTTAAAATAGAGTCATATGTCTCCGGTGTTGCGAATGCGCGCTCCATGACCCTTTCCGCCGACGGGCGCTGGCTTTTTGTGGGCACGCGCAGCGAAGGCCGAATTTACGCGATCGAAATCGCCACCAAAAAAGTGCTCACCATCGCCAAAGATCTCAAGATGCCAAACGGCGTGGCGATGCGAGGCGAAGATCTCTACGTCGCCGAGGTCTCTACGATTCGAGTCTTTAAAAATGTGGTGAAGCAGCTTCCCTCGCCTACAAGTACGGTGGTCTACAACGGCTATCCCACGGACACGCACCACGGCTGGAAGCACATCGCCTTCGGCCCAGACGGCAAGCTCTATATTCCGGTGGGCGCGCCCTGCAACATTTGCGAAAAGAGCGATCCCTACGCGAGCCTCACGCGCCTCGATGTGGACACCAAAAAGATGGAAGTCGTCGCGCGCGGCGTGCGCAACAGCGTCGGCTTTGATTGGGACGCAAGCGGCAACCTGTGGTTCACCGACAACGGTCGCGATTATATGGGCGACGACTTGCCCCCCTGCGAGGTCAACCGCCTGACGAAGGTTGGAGAGCATTTCGGTTACCCCTACTGTCACGGTGACGGGATCCCAGACACCCAATTTGGCAAAAAGGCCTGTGCCGCCTTCTCGAAACCTCAGCTGAAGCTAGGAGCCCATACGGCTCCTTTGGGTCTGCATTTTTACCGGGGCACCATGTTTCCTGCCAAATACCGCAGGGGCTTTTTTGTGGCCGAGCACGGCTCTTGGAACCGCTCCACGAAGGCCGGCTACCGGGTCTTCTTTTCGGAGGTCTCCTCTTCGGGTCGGGCTCAAGCCCCCGAAACCCTTGTGGAAGGCTTTCTCGAGGACCAGCGCACCCTGGGGCGCCCGGTGGCTTTTGCCGAGCTTCCCGACGGTTCGCTGCTGATATCGGACGACGATTCGGACCAGATTTGGCGCCTCTATCGCTAGGCGGAGCCCAAAAGAAGCGTTGACACTGCGCGTCATTAGTCGGTATAAGAAGGCCCATGAAAAAACGCCTCACCGTCGCCTTGAAATGGATCCAAAGCCTCAAAGTGGCCACCGTATCTGCCATCCGCGCCTCGCGTGATTGGGCAGAAGCCATCCCTGAATGCGCCGCCGACGATTAAGACTTATTAAGTACCCCCGCTTGACTCAGCGGGTCTAGCCTGGGGCCCATGAGCCGGCCCAATACCCCCAAACGAGTGCTTTCGTTCTTATACGTCGCACTGTGTCTGGCCGCTCTCGCCGCCGCCCTTATCCAAAGCCAAAGCCGCCCCGTTCAGCACGAAGAGATCGACACCCAACCCGTGGTGCTCAAAGCGCGCAAAGCGCTGCGCACGAACTCCTAACCTTTCTTTCTAAATTTTAGACAAAAATTCCGCGAGCGCCTGGGCGCGAATCTCCACGCTATCCAGATCTACCCACTCCTCGGTCGAATGCATGCGTCCGCCCACGGCACCCAGCCCATCGAGCATCGTGAGCCCCGGACGACTCATGAAGCACACGTCGGCCGAACCTCCGCTCGCAATGGCGCGCGCCTTTCCGCTGCGCACGCCTTTGGCATAAAGCTTGGCGAGCTGGCGCGACTCCTCTGTGGAGCTCATCGGTGGACAATCGTCGACGAGCTCAAGACTCACCTTCACAAGACCCGTGGGCGAGGACTTTCCGCGCACGGGAGACAACAAAATTTTGCGAATCTTTTGGTCCACGCGATCTCGAGCGGCAAAATCTTCAAAACGAAAATCGATGCGTAGCTCCACCTCACCGCAAACCACGTTGTAGGCTTCGCGAGCCGCACTCACAGAACCCACGGCCACAGAAACACCGCGTGCGTAGTCGTTGAGGGCTTCGAGTTTTACCATGGCGCGAGCGGCCGCGTAAGCGGCGTTGATCCCCTTGTGGGGAGCGCGTCCCGCGTGGGCTTCGCGGCCGCGAAAGATCACACGGTACCAGCGATTGCCTCGGCGCGAGATGATGATCTCGCCCTTTTCAGAGGCGGGCTCAAAGCCCAACACAAGGCGAGAGCTGCGCGAAAGTTCGGCGTAGAGTCTGTGGAAGCCCGTCGAACCCACCTCTTCGTTGGGACTCGACAAAAATCTCAGCGGCAATTGGCTTTGTGGGTGCTTTTGCAAAAAAAGGTGCAGCCCCCACAGCGCCACAACTTGGCAGGCTTTGTCGTCGAGAACACCCTGGCCAACCGCAATTTTCCCCGACTTGTCCACATCCACACGGTGTTCAAAGCCATCGACAGTGTCCGCATGTGAGACAAAGGAGATGGCGTCTTTGGTTCCGGCGGAGACGCCGCGCTCGGCAATCAAAAAGGGCGCGGACGTTGTCGCGTCCTTGCCCTCGGCGTAAGCGTAGCGCAATTGGAAACCCATGCGAGACAGGTAAGTCGCCACCAGATTTTGCACGCGGCCGACACCCGCGACATTGGAAGTTTGCGACTCGAGATTAAAAATGGAGTTCAGCAACCCCTTCAACTCGGGTGTCATGCTCACCTTTCGACTTAAGTCTCTCGGCGACGCGAAAAGAGCATGGGAAGCACGCCGACCACAAAGAGCCAAATGCAAAGCGCAAAGGCGATGTTGAGACTCGCCTTGGGCCGCCAAACCAGACTTACGCCGCCGGCTTCCACTTCGACCTGGGTTCTTCCGAGCCTCTCCAAGTTCCACTTGAGATAAGAATCTGCGGACGAGTTAAGAGCCCCGAGACGCGACATCGCTTCGCTCAGAGTGCGTTCGTCGCTTGCGCGGATGTCGGTGATCACTTTTTGCATCAAGGTCTCGACGCTGGCGGCACTCGAACCACGGAATTCAACCGTGACCAGGTTGCCGAACATTTTATTGATCCTCACGTCGCTGACAAAAGCCGAACCACCCTGAGCGGTGTACTGCGTTTTCATGCGGTTGGTAAAGAGCAAGGGGTGCTCCACCATGGTCAAGAGGGCGCTTTGATCCGAGCCTTGCGAGAGGGCATGCCCCGGCCAAGGCAATTGTCCAATCGCCACAACGATCGAAGATCGATACTGTTCCTTGGGCATCTTGGTGGCCACCAAGGCGCCACCGATACAAAGACCCAAAAAAACCAACAACGCCAGCCAACGCTTGGTCACAAAATTTTTATACGTTTGCAGATCCACTTCCATGTTCATCCGTTCCTCCGTCGACACGTTTTCGCAGCAGCGTTCGGTAAATCTGACCACGCAGTCCCAACGGAAGGATTCTTACCCCCCCTTTGGCGACCACTGCTACGACAAAATCAAACCAGCTCAAAATTCCACGTTGGCGCAACCTACGCAAAAAGCTGAGCTCCAAACCAAAATAACCTCGCCCACCTCGGCGTGCGAGCTGGGCGTTGCCGGCGCGCATTTTCACCAAGACGCGCGGCAAGTTGGCAAAACGATAACCTCGGGCGAGCAACCTCGTCCAGAGATCGTAATCCTCAAAAAACAAAACGCCGTGGTAACTACCTTCGGCCAAAACGTCCCGACGGCGAAAAACCACGCTGGGGTGGTTGATCGGAGAGCGCCAGCGCGAGAATTTCAAAATTTCGGCGTGTTCGGTGGGCACCCGTCGCAGCGAGCCGGATTGGGCTTCGTCGCGATCGAACTCGGCAATCCAGGCGCCCAAAACCGAGCACTCGGGATGCTGGCTCAAATAAGCCATCTGCTCGGCAAAGCGCTGGGGCAATGAGACGTCGTCCGAATCCATACGTGCCACCCACTCACTCTGACAAAGCTCTAGCCCCGCGGTGAGCGCGGGCCCTAAGCCGAGGTTCTTGGGAAGGGCCTTGATGCGCACCACTTGTGGCAGCCGTTGAGCCCATCTCTCAATGACCTCATCGAGGGGCGCCGTGAGCGGTCCATCTTTGACGATCACGATCGCATCGGGCTTCAACGTCTGCTCGTCCCAAACGCTCTCAAGGGCACGCTGCAAATTTGCGGCCTCTTCGCGAAAGTACACAGACATCAGCACGTCAAAACTCATGGCGAGGATCACCGGCTTCCGTCGAGCTTGACTCGAGGTCTATAACCCAAGAGTGGCAACGCTCGCACCGAGCTCAGTCGTCCACGCTGGGCGTGATAGCGCCGAGCCATGGCCTGAGGGTTATAAACTTCGGGATACGTCTTCGGCGCGTCAGGGGCGGGCTTTGCCCCCGCGCGTGATTTCTTGAGGCGGTACAAACGTGGCAGGAGCGCGTTCAGCACAAGACCGATCAAGGTTTCAAACCACATTTTGAAGATGAGCGCCTTGGGGCGAGATTCGGAATACTTGGCATGCGCGCTCTCTACCGCGGGCGAGGCCGAAGCAAGACGCGCGCGATAATATTCAAGCCAGGTGACATCGCCGCCAGCCACGATCACACGATCGGGGGTGATTTTGTTGGCGGGCAGCGCGGCCACTCGCACGGCGCTTTCGATGGCGCTAGCGACATCATCGACATGTACCGCGTTGCAAAGCCCTTCGCCGCCGTAGGGCAAGATCCAGCGCTTGGCGTGCGCGGCCGCTTCACTGGCGCGGTCCCATCCGCCCGAGCCACCGTATACGATGCTGGGCTGGAGAATGATAACCCGAATCCCTTCGGCCGCAGCCGCAGCAAAAAGGCTTTCGAGATATTTCTTTTCGCTCGCGTAGGGATCGCGAGACTCGGTGTAGGGAGTGTTCTCATTGATCACCACGTCACGGTCTTCGGTGCCGTAAACTGCTGCCGAAGAAAGGTAGACAATGCCCTTCACCCCGGACTTGCGGCAAGACTCGATCAGAGTGCGTGCTGCGCCGCGATTGTCGCCGTAGGTGGCATCGAAGGCCATGTGCAAGAGAACGTCGGCCGAACCGACGAGCTCACCCAGGGCCGCGCTCGCGGCAAGGTCACCTCGTACCACCTGCAAATTCGGCAGAGAGCCGGAATCCGAACGCTGGAGCGATTTGATCTCAGCGTAGTTTTGAGCATACTGACGCAAAAAGACAGAACCGATGAAGCCCGTGCCTCCGGTGATCGCGAGACGAAGCGGCCGTGTTTGCTCGCTGACCTTTTGGCCCGCGAGATGATGACACAAGCGACACGCGAAGGCGGCGATGGTGAATCCACTGTTCACGTTGCCCGAAGTCGTGAACACCGATCCATCGCAAACGTAGAGGTTGGGCACTCCAAAAACTTGAAGATTGCGATCCACAACACCTTGAGTGGGCGTAGCCCCCATGCGCAAGGTGCCTACGTGGTGAGCTGCCGAGGTGTAAATCTCGTTCCAATTCAGATCTTTTTCGGCGTGCGAAAACTCGTAGTGAGAATCTGGGAAGGTCTCTTCTTTCACGAGACGAAACCACTGGTTCATCTGCTGGATCTCAGATTCGGGCACGTGCCAGTGCACCTCGGCCACGGGGTAGCCAAAGGCATCGCGGGTCTCGGAGAGAATCACACGGTTTGAAGGCTCGGGATATTGCTCGGTGAGAAAAAAGAGATCCGCAAAGCGATACTTCACGTTGAGGCTAAACTTATAGGCCAGAATTTGCGCCACCACGTTGAGATTTGTCAGGAGTTTCCAGACGTCACGCAGTGAGACCCCGCCGTCTTTGAAGGCGAGCAGTGAGAGCTTTATCTTTTCGGAGTCGTTGTGAATGCCGCGCTTGAAAGAGGCCCGAAAGAAAAAATTGTGATTGCCAAGGCGGTGCTTTCTCTGAAGCTCATCTTGCAGCTCGAGCCCCGTTTTGATTTTCATGTTCGAGCCATAACGCGTGTCCGAATAAATGTGGGCGCGCAGGGGCTTTTTAAGTTCCACCTGGCAGAGGTTGCCCATCGGATGGTCCATCAGATAGCGGCCAATGTTCTCGTTGGCGAGCGCTGGGGTGAGCGCGCCTCGACGCGAATTCAACAGGAGACGAGGGGATTCCAGCGCTCCCGCGGCGACCACAAAACGTTTGGCTTTTACGAGCAAGGTTTTGCCTGTGCCCGCGCGGCCCACCACGAGCGAGGTTACGTTAGTCCCCGCGCCTTCGGCACGCAGCTCTAGTGCTACCGCGTTGTAAAGGCAGTGCTGATCTTCGCTGCGGGACAAAAGTTTTTTGATGACATGCTTGAAGTTGACCGGTGGCACCGGCTGCTGAAAAATTTTGTTCTTAAAAACCGAACGATGAAAGGTCAGCGAGTCGAGACTCTCCTTGAGAGTTTCGGAGAGGGCCGCAGGAGAAAAGTATTCGTAAGTCTCCACGCCGAGAACTTGAGCGGCGTCCTGGTAATAGGGCTCGAGATCCTGAGCACCGATGGGCCATCCACTGTTCGGCACCCAATCGCGGGCGCTAAAATCCATTTCGTCGAGCGGAGAAAGCACACCATGCCACAAGTTTGAGGTCCCGCCCACTCCCACGTGAGTGGTGCTACGCAAACCGAAATCGCGCCCCACCTTCTTGGTGCCTAGCACGGTAGAGTTTTTGCCGAAATTTCCGGCTTCCACCACCACAAAACGCTGCCCGGCCGCCACGAGACCATTGACCAGCGTCCCGCCGCCGATGCCCGTGCCAATCACACAGATGTCTGTTTCTAGAATCTCGGGTTCAAAGTCGTTGCCATCAATGAGCATGGTGGGTCTCCCTAAAGTTGGGCGAAAAGATCAATCCGATGAGCACGGTCATCTGGAAGGCAAAGAATGAGGTTCCGCCGATGTTGTGGGGTGAAAACTGAATAAAAAGAAAGATTGCGCTAAAGAGACAAACAAAAAAGAGCTTCATCGAATGCTGCAATTTCGGCATGACTTGAAGTCGGTGAAACACCGAAACAAAGAGCCATCCGTAAGCGAACATCACCGGCAGCCCGGACATCACACCCTGGTCAATGAAGACCTGGTGCGTGGTGATGTGATTGTGTCCTGCGCGTTGCAGAACCTCTCCTAGGTCAATGTGCGAAAGCCCCAAGCCCCAGAGCGGTCGCTCAACCATCGCAAAGAGACCCGCGAGCCAAAGTTCTGGGCGACCCGTGAGCACATCTTCAAGCATCAGGGCGTCCTTAAGAGGGCTCTCCTGGTACGAAAGCCAAAAACACACACCCACCGTGGCCGCCAAGGCCGAGACCACCAAAAAGGCGCGAACAAACTTCGGCATATAACTCAGCACCACAAGTCCGCCAGCCACTGCCAAGCAGAGCCAAGCAGCGCGGCTCCACGAGACAAAGACGCCGCCAAGGTTTGCTGCGATCGCCACTAGGTAGAGGCTCAGTGAAAAAAGACTTTGCGATGTGGTGAGCAGAAGGTAGGTGCTCACGATCGCACCGAACATCATCACCGAGCCGAAAATGTTGGGCTCAAAAAAAACCGATGCCGTAGAGGGCAAATTGATGAACTCCATCATTTCGTCGCGAAGAATCCACGAGGAGAACGGCTCCACCTCCATCACGCCCATCACACCTGCGATGCCGACGAGCGAAGAGATGAGGGCAATGCCCTTTAGCCAAAACAAAAACCGCTCACGAGTGTCAATGAGCATGGGCACCACAAAGAGCCCTACCGCTCCGGTGACGATATAAGAGTACAAACGAGCAAAGCCCTGAAAATTTAGCGAACCGACTCCGCTGAGCCAGCGCACGAGACAAGCGAGCATGAGAAGCGCGACGTAAAACCAAAACCACGGAATTCGCGCAAACGCGCTTCGCAAATCGGCCACGGTGATCTTACCTGAGGCGAGCAAGCCCACTGGCAACAGAGAGATGAGCCCTAGAGCCAGAGCATAAGAGAATTGCTCGGGAACGTTCAAGAAAAAGGACCCCAGATCGTTGGGCTTGAAGTAGGGCATCAGGGTGACCAGCAGCAAGGCAACGATGATCACTTTCGCGAAATCGAATTTAACGTTGCGACAAATACTCATCACTCACCCGACTGAAAAAGGATTGAAATCGTCCGCCCCAGGAACTCTGAGAGGCAAAGGCCATGCGACTCTCAGAGAGTGCCGCGTTTTCTTTGGAGTGCAACCGGCGCAGGCTTGCTTCAACATCCAACGGACCGTCGACCACGTTGACCAGCTCTACAAAGGGTTCAATGGAAGGCAAGCGAGTGGCCAAGATCGGCTTGCCCGAGGCGAGGCACTCAAAAAACTTCGCCGGCAAAATGCCCTGCGTGAAATCGTTCAGAGCGTAGGGCAAAAGCAGCACATCGGCGGCACGAATCTTTTCGGGCAAATCGCGGTACGGAATTTTGGATCCGACACGAACTCGTGGCGAGATACGGTCGCGCACGTCGGATGCGAGCGTGCCGATCATCGTCAACTCAACTTGCGGTTGCGATGCCAGCGCGTTGATGATCTCAAAATCCAGATCCGCGCGGATATTGCCGTAATATAAAATCTTCGTTGGCGCCGAATTTACCGTGGCGTTCACGGCTCCAAGGAACATGTCATCGACTCCAGGTGGCACTTGGAGCAAATCCGGACGCTTGGGGCGATGCTTGCTCGTGAGGTTGAGCGAGTCGGCAATCATCAAATTGGCCCGGCTTATGAGCCAAGCTTCGGTCTCGCGCACTCGTGCACCGGCGGCGGGATGGGTTTCAAAATTCTGCACACAATCGTAAATCACGTAGGCTCCGCGGCACGACTCAATCACCTGACGAGTGATGGTCGTGGGTTGGTAAACGTGCAGAACGAGCTTGTCAAAACCACGAAAATTTTTCAGAAGACGCGGCACAAAGATCATCCGATTCAACACGCGCGCGAGCCAACCTTCGCCCGGAAAGAGCAACGGGCTCAAAACGCGAACGCGTTCGTGACCACTCGCGCGTGGAGAACTCGCAAAAAAAGCTCCCCACACCCGGCGCAAGACATAAGGCAATTCACGCCAACGCGGCAAACGCATGCCGGGGCGGTTTACGTAAAAGACCTCATCCACGCGCTCGGAATAATGCTGAGCAAAGATCTGGTGGCGTTGCCACAGGTAGTCCCAATCTATCTCCGAAAGCATCACGACCGCGGTTTTGGGAGAAGATTTCATCGCGATTTGAAGAGATCCTCGTAATTCGCCCGGGGTACTTGTTGCAGGTTGCCCCCGACGGTGGCGTTGAAGAGTTCCTTGCCTTCGTCGCGCAGCGAGCAGCAGGCTCGCCAAAACGCGCGCTGCATGCGCTCGGTTTCTGGCAAGTGCCAGCGTTTGCCGGCTCCGAAGTAGCGAGGGTCAAAGTGGTTCGGATCGTCGGCCGTCGAGATCAGCACACTGCCGCGCTGCTTGATGCCTTCGGGAATTTTGTAGGTGAGATCCACACCGATCAAATAAATCTTCTCGAAGCCCATGAAAGCCGCGAGCTGCAGATTGAAAAAAAGCACCGTGCCGCCCCAATAGGTTTCGTTCAGGGCATCCGAAGAAAATTTCGGGAATTTCTCTTCCGAAAGCATCACGTCATAGGCGCGACTGAAGAGCACGTAGGCCGAGTTGTCATCGAAGCGCAGGGTCTCACGCAGATCGTAGGGATAAAACTTGAAGGTGTCTTTGAGATTGGCAAAATCTTCGCGATAGTCTTCTGCCACCAGATGGTCTTCGACGCTGAAAAATTGCGGACGAAAATTCAGATCGGGGAGCTTCAAGAAAAAGGCATTGCTCGCAAAAACGTACTCATCGCGCAGCAAGTTGAGGTCCATCTTGCCAAGACTGGGTCCATTGCCGATCACGAAACAGCGCTGACCGCGGTACTTGTTTTTGAGCTCTCGCAGACGCGCGCGAGAAACTTTGATCTCTTCGGAAACTTCTGCGTTCCAATCTCGTCGATCGCGGCGTTCCTGTAGGGCTTTTTTGATTCTGCCCAACCCGTACCGCAATTGATAAGCCCAACTCAGCGAAGCCATTGTTAATCCTCTTTACCCCGAAAAATCTTTAATTTTTCCGGAGGTTAAAAAAAACACATCTGCTCGGTGCTGGCAACGGCAAAGGGGCCGGACAAGGCTTAAGTTCCGCTTCCCAGCGTCCAAGAGGATTCGGGTTCTTGCCAGCGGTAAGGGGACTCGATTTGCTCGGTCTTGAGCGCAGCATCCAGTTCCGCGCGCGACGTACGATTGGCCGCAAAAAGATCCCAGTGAAAGGGCACCCATTGCACGGCGCCGATGCGACGAGCAAAGTATAGCGCCTCGCGACAACTCATGTTGCCGACGATATCCATTTCATCCCGGAAAAAGTTTCGCTCGTTGATCGGCAAAAAGGCGCAATCGATGCGCTCACCGGCAAGGCTTGCAAAGATCTCGGCGTGTGGAGAGGTGTCCCCGGAATGGTAGAGTCGCTGTGCGCCGTAACGCCACATCACACCTGCAAAACGGAGCGAAGCGTCGGAGAATCGTTCGAGCTTCGGGTGCGCGGCCGGCACTAGGCGGCAGGCAAAGTCTTGCTCTAGCTCCGTCCAGCTTTCGTCGATCACGCGCAGACTCACCTTGCGGGGGAACCCCGCTTTGCGAAGTCGCGAAGCGCAATGTGCGGATGTGAGGATCGTAAAAGGTCCCGATCGCTGAGCAACGAGTGCGATGGTCTGAGGATCGAGATGATCGAGGTGCTCGTGGGTGATGAAATAATAATCGAGCTTGCTGGGCAGCAGCGCCAGTCGACGCTCTCGCTGAGAGGCGGGAATCCGCAGATGATCGCCAAAAGCTTCGCCCACCGCATCGCTGAGGTAGGGATCCACGATCCAGCTGCGCTCGGGGCCCTCAAAGAGAAAGCCCGCCTGCCCCAAGAAGGTGATGCGCAGACCCTCGGCCACCTTAGGCCGGGTCATAGAGCTTCCCCCCGATGCCGCCATCAAAAGGCACGATGGAGCCTGACATGAAGGATGGCGCCTCGAAAATCAAAAAATTCAACAGCACACTGAGCTCAGAGGGAGTCCCGATGCGCGCCGTGGGATGCAGCTCGTTCAGCTCTCGCAAACCCTCGGGGCGACCAGCATCTTCAAAACCCTGGCGCAACATGGGCGTGTCGATAGCGGCCGGCGCCACGCCAAAAATGCGCAGCTCGCGGGACCACTCGAGGGCCATCGTTCGGGTCACCGAAGCCAAAGCCGCCTTGGAAGCCGCGTAGGCACCGAATTTTTCTTTGGTGAGCTTTTCGTGAATGCTGAGCACATTGATCACGCTGCCTTCGCCTTGCGTCCCCAAATGTGGGCGCAGGCGCTGGGCGATGCGCACCGGCGCCCAGGTGTTCACACGATAAGAACGCAACCATGCGTCTTCGCTGGCCACATCCAAAGGAGCCACGACTTGATAGGCGGCGTTGTTGATGATCGAGCGCAGATGAAGCGACTTTTGTTTGATTTCGCTCTCCACGCGAGTGAGCGCCGCCTCGAGCGAAGCGGAATCCGCCAAGTCTACCGACACAAAAAGATCGGGGCCCTCGGCTTTCGGGGCCTTGTTATCCAAGCCGATCACAAAGGTTTGATTGGCGCGCAGAGCTTTGACCAGCTCTGCGCCGATGCCGCCCGAAGATCCCGTGACGAGCACGGCTGCAAGCTTAGCCATGGAGAGCTCCCTTTTCGCGCAAAAATCTTTCCATCTTGTCGATCGCCATATGGCTCACTTTGTCGACGGCTTCCACCGTGTTCGAAGAGTTGTGCGAACCCACGATGACGTTCTCAAATTTCAAAAGCTCCGAAGAGGCATCGAGGGGTTCCTTTTCAAAAACATCAAGTCCCGCCGCTCCGATGTGTCCCGCGCGCAGCGCTTCGATCAGCGCAGACTCCTGAATGAGAGGGCCGCGGGCGACGTTGACGATGCTCATTCCCGCTTTGCACATGGCGAGCCGCTCGGCGTTCAGCATGTGGCGATTTTCGGGAGTCAGGGCACAAGCAAAAACCAAATAATCGAGTTCCCCGAGGCGCTCCGGCCACTTGGCAAGTTGCACGCGGGGCGCCAGCTCACCGAGCGAAGCCGGGGTCGCAAAGGGATCGTAACCGATGATCTTGAAATCAAAACCGAGAGCCCGCTTCACCACATTGCGGCCGATGTCCCCGAGGCCAACCACGCCCATGACTTTGCCTGCAAGGCTTTGTCCGGCGGGCTTGAACCACTTTCCACTGCGCACCGATTGATCGATCTTGTGCAAGCTTCGGGCGAGCATCACCACATAACCGAGCGCAACGTCCGCCACCTCAGCGCCAAAAACTCCCGGGGTATTTTCGATGGGGATCTGCAGCTCTTTGGCTGCAGCAAAATCCACATTGTCCACGCCGACGCCCCAGCGCACAGCCGCCTTGAGGCGTCCGGCAGCTCCGGCGCCAAAGACCGCGCGGTTGGCAGGATCGTCGCCGATGATCCATCCGTCGTATTCGGGAAGGATCTTTTTAAGCTCGGCCTCGCCCATGACTTGCTTGAATTGTGGGCAAAAAACGTCCCATCCTTTGCGGCGAAAGGTTTCGCCATAATGTTCGATACGGCCGATCATCGGCGGGCAGGTGACGAGAATTTTCATGGGCTTTTGTCTCCGTGGGTATGACGAATCACCGCATCGGCGAGATCCCAGGTTTCGGCGTCGTCGATGTCGATGGATTCGGTCTTGCGCATTTCGAGCAACGCGGGCTTGGCCCCGATCCGTGCTCCGGTGGCCGCAAAACTACGTTTGGTAAACACGTAGAGGTTGGAGTTTTCTTCGTACCAGGGTTCCAGATCTTGCGTGCGCACCAGGTTGTTGGGGTCGTGGTTGATGGGACTCAGATCTTTTCGGTAAAACCTTGTCTGGTGTTTGTTCACCGTGAAGATGGAATCAAACTCACGCTTGGGTTCAGAAAAGCGACGGATCGCTTCGCGAATGGTCTCCGCGCTGAGCAGCGGATTCGTGGTGTGGGTCATGAGGTAAAAATCGGCGGGCATGGCTTCGATATCATCCGCAATGATCTTGTTCATGCTCACAAAGTCTCCGCAAATCTCGGGACGTCGATCGCGAATCTTGACCCGCTCCGAGTCCACGAGGCCGTTTTTCGCCAGGATCTCGCGAGCGTCGGTATTGATCACCACAGTGCTGATCTCGGGAACCGAGAGCATGGTGTCGAGCACCCAACGAAACAAGGGCTTCCCGTTGAGCAGGCGAAAGTTTTTGCCGCTCACGCGTTCGCTGTGCGCTTTCATGGGCAATAGGGCGATGATTTTAGACATGGTCACGTCTTCCTCTCAAAATCCTTTGGGATAAAAATATACTTCTTTGGCCATGCGGCTCAGTTTGCGATGCTCGTGGTTGCCGCGATAAGAGCCCCAGAATTGCATCAATCGGAACAAGAGGATCTCTCCGCACTTGTCCCAGAAGCAACGATTCTCGATCGCCGCTCCGAAATCCATGAAGACCGCGCTCAGGTAGTAGCGAATAAAATCCAAAAAACTCACATGAATTTCTGGCATGATTTTTTGGAGCGCGATGGCCTCGCGCTCGTAACGACGGCGCACGGATTTCCATTGTTCGTGGTGGTAATGGTAAACGGGAGCGTCGGCGCAATAAGCGATCTTGAGTCCGCGATTCCATAAACGCTTTGCAAGGTCCATGTCCTCGAGCCCCGTGAGTTCTTCGTCGAAGGGTTGCTCTACCCACTGGCTTTTCAGCAGAGCCGCGTTGGCGTTGTTGCAGAAAAAACCTTCTTGGGGAATTCGAGAGCTTTCCGGAAAGTACTTCAGAAAAAGTCGCGTCTCCGAAAAACGGCTCGAGTCGCCCCCGACCTGGCGGCCATAGGTATAAGCGGCCGTGCCACGACGCAGGGGTTCCACGAGATTTTTGAGCCAATCGCGAGTGGAGGGCACGCAGTGCCCGCTAATGAAAACCAGGAATTCGCCTTGCGCAGCCGCGCAGCCGAGATTCAACGAGCGGCCAAAGGAAAATTCGTCTTTGCGGATGTGCACGATCTTGCAGTCAAACGACTGAGCGATTTTCAGCGTTTCGTCTGTAGAGCCCGAATCGACGATCACGATTTCAACGGGGCCGGCGTCGACCTGCTTGCGGCAGGCCTCGAGCGCTTGGGCCAGGTACCGAGCCTCGTTCAAAGTGCGAATAACGATGGAAATCATGCACGAGTATTTCTAGGGCGTGTTTGCATTTCCTTGCAAGTGCCTGTCGAGAGAGAATTTGCTCGCAGCTAGGAGGCTCGAAGGTGGCGTGGTGGTTCCACGTTGGCGAGAGCCGACAACGTCTGCGGGGAAATTCTCTCCGACCCTGCGGGAAATCCTAAATTTGCCTCATACGTTGTCGTTCGTCGCTCAAAGGGAACCACCCTTATCACTCCTCACTTCGCGTCTGAGACAAATTTAGGGTTTCAGGCACTTGCAAGGAAATGCAAACACGCCCTAGCGCCTCACTCCAAACTCCGCAAAGGAAACCCCCACAACGACTCGGTGCGCCGTATCGGTAGAGCAAGCCCGGGATACATGTTAACACTGAAGCCACACGCACCACGCATTTCATATGGCATCAAAACTCACTAAAAATTTCCGCTTCATTGGACGCGCGGGGCTAACCTGGGGCTTCATTGGTATCGTCGCCTCGCTGCTCCTGGCAGCCGTCGAAATGAGCCTCGCCGGCTTTCTGCAGATCCTGCTGAACAAGATGGGGGTCACCCCCTTTATGGCGAGTTCCCTAGTGCCAGATTTCATGGCCGATCTGGATCTCATCCAGATTTGCATCGCCCTGGCGGGCATCGGCTTCGTGCGCGGCGTCTCACAATATTTCAACCGCCAGTCTTCGGTGATGGTGCGCGAGATCGTCGACACCCGCCTCAAAATCGTCGCCGCTTACGAAATGCTCTACGTGGACTATTTCTCGGCACCCAACTCGTCACAGGTCCAGGCTCGCTACATCGACACCTTCCCCAAAACCGGTTGGGGCGTTTACCACTCCACCCAAGCCATTCTCTACGGACTCATTCTGGTAGCGATGGGCACCATGATGCTGATCTTGTCGTGGAAAGAAACCCTGCTTTCGCTCGTCTTGATGATGTTTGTCGGAGTTCCCGTTTACTACGCCGGCAAGCGCATCAAGGACTACGCCCGACGGGTTCCCGAAGAACAGCGCCTTGTCTCTCGGGGCCTGGAGCGCGTGTTCCGCAACCTGATTTTCATTCGCATCAGCAAGACCGAAGCCAAGGAGTGCAACGAAATCGTCAAGCGTCTCGTCGCCTCCTTCAAGGCCACGGCTTCGGCCACGATGTTCTCGGGCTTGGCCACCACATTGCCCCCCTTCTTCGGCATCGCGATGCTGGCGGTGATCATCTACGTCAGCCAAACTTATTTCGGAACCAACGCCGGCGGACTGCTCAGCTTCTTGTACCTCTTCATGCGTTTCGTGCAGTATGGCGGCAGCTTCGTTTACGACTTCAACATGACTCAAACCTACGGCCCTCAGATGCGCCTTTCGCAAGAGTGGTTCCACGCCCTGGAGCCCACGCTTCGTTCGGCGGCGTTGCACCAAACTTCGGCCCTGGAGCTTCGCTCGCGCGGCCGCGGCGGCCCAGCGACAAGCGCCGTGGGCGCTACCGCGCGTCCCGCGACGGCCCCGAATATCCGCCTCCAAAATTTGAGCTTCACCTGGCCACAACAAAAGGAAGCCCTTTTCACGGACGTGAATTTTGAGATCCGCAGCGGCGCCCTTTCGGTGATCTATGGCACGAGCGGCAGCGGCAAGAGCACCTTGCTCTCGATGATTCTCGGTCTTGTTTCGCCCTCGCGCGGAGACGTGACCATCGATGGCGAAGGGCCGGCCCATTTCATGAACCTCTACAGCGACCACGTGGGTTATGTCGGCGCCATGCCCTACCTGATTCAAGGCACGCTTTACGAAAACTTGGTTTACGGACTCAACCGCGAGGTGAGCGCAGAAGAGATCGAGGCGGTCCTCAAACAAACACACATGCACACGCTCTTTCGCGAGCGCGGCCTCGAAGCCACCATTCGCGAAGACGGTGAAGGGCTTTCTATGGGCCAACGCCAACGTCTTTCGCTGGCGCGCGCCCTGCTCAAACAGCCGATGCTGCTGATTCTCGACGAGGCCACCGCCAACCTCGACAAGGCCACGGCAAAAGAAATTATTGAAACAATTCAGACCCTTAAAAAGAACATGACCGTGCTCTTTGTCTCGCACCAACCCGAAGTCATCGACGCGGCAGATGCGACACTGAACTTGTCGTAGTTTTTTGCCCAAGCTCCGGGAGCGTGCTAAAAAAAGGCCGTGCGTACCACTCAGATTCGCGCTTCTGCGAGCTCCATCACTTATTCACGACGTCGACGGGCCCTGACTCAGGTTCTAGTTTCCGACGCCAAATGGCCCTGGGTACTCGCCGATCTGATCATCGGCATCGCTCTTTTTTACGCGTTCACCCTTTTCGGCAAATACTCCAGCGACACCTTGATCCGTTTTCACAACCTCATCGCCGCACTCGCCTTCGGCTTTAGCTTCGCGCTCTTCGGGCTCGGCAACGGACTCTTCGACCGCGAAACCCGCATCTCGAAACTCGAATCCTTGCGACTCTGCATCTTCTCCTGGGTCCTCGCGATGTGCGCCGGCCTGGCGCTTTTGCAGTTCATTTTCTTTATCAAAGTGGGCCGCATCTCGTTGCTCTACGGAAGCCTGGGCGCCCTGATCGGCATCTATTCTCTGCACTTGCTACTGACACATCTCATTCGCAAATACCCCAGCCGTTTTATCATCCTGGGAGAAATGACGGCCGAAAGTCACGAACTCTCGCAGCAACTGCGCGCACGCAACCCCCACCAACCCTACGAGTACGTTGAGTCGGTGGGCGACGAAGTGTCGCGCCGCCTCGCGAGCGACGACCCCGAAGAGCTGGTGCATTTCCTTGATGAGCGTCGCATTTCCTCGCTCGTATTTAGCCAACACGCCAAGAACAGCGCGGAACTCACAAAGTTGACGATCCATAGCATGCAGTCTGGCATCCGTGTGGTCGACGAGCGCCGTTTTTACGCCGAGATTTTTCGCCGATACCCTACCGACAATTTCGACTCTCACGCCCTGATGGCTGAATCGTTCAACCTCGAAAAGCCCATCATCAACTTTGTCAAACGACTCCTGGACATCATCCTTGTGTCCCTCGCGCTGATCCCACTCTTGCCGCTGATGATTTTCATTGCGCTCGCCGTTCGGCTTTCAAGCAAGGGCCCTATCATCTACGTTCAAGAGCGTCAGGGCCGCCATTTCACCACCTTCAAGATGTTCAAGTTCCGCACGATGCGCCTGCGCCTCGAAAACACGGACGATTCCCTAGTGACTCACAAACGCGATCCGCGCGTGACCTGGATTGGGCGCATCATCCGCCCCTTGCACTTCGATGAACTTCCGCAACTAATCAACATCCTCATCGGCGACATGTCGCTCGTCGGGCCACGCCCCGCGATGATCACCTTCGTGCAAAAGATGCGCGATGAGATTCCCGTTTTCGAAGTTCGCCAATTGATGCGACCCGGGCTCACCGGACTCGCGCAAATTTCTCAGGGCTACTCGCTCGACACTGACGACGAGATCAAACAGAAGCTGGGTTACGATTTGTACTACATCAAGAAGTACGGCGTGATGCTGGATCTCTGGATCATGCTCCGCACGGCCTTCACCTTAGCCAAGTCTGCCTGGTGATTCCAAAAGCCATTGAATCGTTTGCCGCAGGCCTTGCTCCAGCGGCGTAGACGCGCTCCAACCCAGCTCGCGCCGAGCCTTATCCGTCGACATCGCATAAGAAAAATCGTGTCCCGGTCGATCCGCCACGTGAACGATTTGCGAGGCGTAAGAGGTCCCGTCGGCTTTAGGTTTTTGCTGGTCCAAAATTTGGCAAATGCGCTCGACCACTTCCAAGTTTGAAGTTCGCTGACCACTGGCCAAATGGTAGCTCGCGCCCACCTCGCCGCGCGATAGCACCTCGCGCAACGCCCGCACGTGATCGTCTACATACATCCAGTCGCGAAGCTGGGCCCCGTCGGCATAGAGAGGAATCCCTTCGCCCCTCAGGGCGTTGCGAATCGCCTTGGGAACAAGTTTGTCGGGCAGTTGGTAAGGGCCATAGTTGTTGGAGCTACGAGCGATCAAGGTTGGCAGCCCGTAGGTTCGTCGCCACGCGTTCACGAGATGATCGGCGGCGGCCTTGGTGGCTGCGTAGGGCGAGGAGGGGCGGTAGGGCGCACCCTCGTCGAGCTCGGTGGTCGAGGGGCCAAAGACCTCATCCGTGGACACGTGAATCCAGCGAAAGCGTTGCTGCCGCTCGGGCGAGAGCGAATGGTAATGCTCAAGGCTCACGCGCAAAAGCTCGAAAGTGCCAAGCACGTTGGTCTTCACAAAATCGGACGGAGCCGCGATGGAACGGTCCACATGGGACTCGGCCGCAAAGTGAACGACGGCGTCGGGAGACTGCTCGGCAAAGACTTTTGCCAGCGCCTCAGCTTCGGTGATGTCGACACCTTCCCAGTGGTAGCGAGCGGAAGATTCGACACCGGCCAGGGCTCCGGGGATCGCCGCGTAAGTGATTTTGTCGACGTTGATCACTCGCTCCTGACCGCTCTCAATCAGGTGGCGGACAAAGGCCGAACCGATAAAACCGCAGCCCCCTGTGACCAAGATTTTCTGGACCATCGCGGGCTCGTTTTAATGCGCTTTCGGGTCGCAAGCGAGGCCTTTGTCCCATATACTCCGGCGCATGCCTACCCTGATCACCGGCGGAGCCGGCTACATCGGATCGCACACTGTTCTTGCCGCCCTCGACGCCGGCCTGGAGCCCATCGTGGTCGACAACCTTTATTCTGGATTTCGGGCCGCGGTGCCCGCAGGCGTGCCCTTTTACGAAGGCTCCATTCTCGATGCAAAATTTTTGGCCGGAGTTTTTGCCAAACACAAAATCCAATCGGTGATGCACTTCGCCGCTCACCTCGAAGTGGAAGAATCCACTCGACTGCCGCTCAAGTACTACGAAAACAACGTCTACGGCACGCTCACGCTGCTGCGCGCTTGTGCCGAGGCTGGCGGTGTGGAGAGTTTTGTCTTTTCTTCGACCTGCGCCACATACGGCAATCCCAAAAAACTTCCCGTCGATGAAACTTGTCCGCAAGAACCCATTTCACCCTACGGAGCCTCGAAACTCGCTACCGAAATGCTCATCAAAGATTATTGCGCGGCCGCGCGGCCCTCGATGCGCTACGCCTTGCTGCGCTACTTCAACGTCGCCGGAGCCGACCCCAAAGGTCGCGCCGGCCAAAGCACGCCCCGAGCAACGCAGCTGGTAAAAGTGTGTGGTGAAGTGGCTGCCGGCAAACGTGAAAAGCTCACCGTCTTCGGAACCGATTACGACACCCCCGACGGCACCTGCGTGCGCGACTATATCCACGTATCCGACCTCGCAGAAGCCCACGTGCTGGCGCTGAACTACCTTCAGCGCGGCGGGGACTCCTCGGCCTTCAACCTCGGCTACGGCAAAGGCTACTCGGTGCTCGAGATCGCTTCGGCGATGAAACGAGTCACCGGCGTCGACTACCGCGTGGAGACCACGGAACGACGCGCGGGCGACCCAGCCGAAATTTACGCCGCCCCAGAGCGAGCCAATCGCTTGCTCGGATTCAAGCCCAAGCACGCGGACATCGACCTCATTTGCCGAACCTCTTTTGAGTGGGAAAAGAAGCGCCCCTACTAGGGCGCATTCGCTAGGCTAAACGCGATAGTAATCGCGGTACCATTTTACAAATCGCTCGACACCGTCTTCGATGCTTGTCGCGGGAGCAAAGCCCACGGCGCGACGCAGGCCTTCCACGTCAGCATAGGTCTCGCGCACGTCGCCCAGCTGCATGGGCAAAAAGTTTTTTTGCGCAGTTTTGCCCAAAACCTTTTCGAGCACTTCGATGAGATAGAGAAGCTCTACCGGTTCGTGATTGCCGATGTTGTAAATGCGGTAGGGCAAAAAGCTGCTACTCGGATCGGGATCCGCCGCGCTCCACTGGGGATTGGGGGAAGCGGGCGCATCTGAAGTGCGCACCACCCCCTCGGCGATGTCGTCGATGAAGGTGAAGTCTCGGCGCATCTTGCCTTCGTTAAAAACGTCGATGGGTTTGCCGGCCAAGATTGCGCGTGTGAAAAGAAACATCGCCATGTCGGGGCGACCCCAGGGACCATAGACTGTGAAAAACCTCAGCCCAGTGACCCTCATGCCGTACATGTTGCTGTAGGTGTGCGCCATCAACTCGTTGGCTTTCTTGGTGGCCGCGTAAAGACTCAGCGGATGGTCAACGTTGTCAGATTCACGAAAAGGCATCGTTTCGTTCGCACCGTAAACGGAGCTCGACGAAGCGTAGGTGAGGTGCTCCACCGCTGTCTGGCGGCACCCTTCGAGAACGTTCATGAAGCCCACGAGGTTGGCGTCCACATAGGCGTGGGGATTTTGAAACGAATAGCGCACGCCGGCTTGGGCGGCCAAGTGGATGACCTTGCGAAATTTGTGTTTGGCAAAAAGTTCTGCCATCGCCGGGCGATCGGCCAAGTCGGCGCGCACAAGCTGAAAACCCGACAAGGACTCAAGGCGAGCGTTTCGGGCTTCTTTGAGCCCGACTTCGTAATAATCGTTGAAATTGTCGAGACCCACAACACGATCTCCGCGCTCGAGAAGTCGCCGGGCGACGTGATAACCAATGAAGCCGGCTGAACCGGTAACGAGCGTGGTCATGGGATGTTTATAAACTTCGCCGCACCCAAGAGGCAAGTCAGGCCTTTTGGCGACGGCGCCTTTTTTAATGAAAATCCTTAAAGCTAGGATTAAAGTACCGTTCATGCAGGAGTTTCGTGCGGGTAAAGCCTTGGCCTGGATCGCTTTGCTCGGATTCGTCGCCACGTCCCTGCACAACTTCTTCCTCTCGCTTTCGGTTGACGGTGCGCTTTACGCCAACGTGGCCAAGAACATCGTTCTCAGCGGCGAATGGCTGCACCTGAACTCTGGGATTCCTGAATTCCAGCCCTACTTTGCCGAACACCCCCACCTGGGTTTTTGGATCTACAGCCTCTTCATTCGCCTCTTCGGCACCCACGACTGGGCTCTGCGCGCGGCGGGCCAGCTGCTTTACCCCCTCACGCTCTATTTGTTTTTCTTGTGGATTCGCCGTCGCAGCCCCGCCGGCTCCTCAGCGCCTTATCTCTTTGTTGTGGTGCTGTGGTCGATGGCGCTCTTTTCGCGCTTCTACGGCCAAGTCTACCTCGACCCCATTTTCTTTTTCTTTGGCGTGCTGGCCGTCTTCGCCCTAGACCTCGCGCTCGAGAGCCCTCAAAGACTCGCACAGGTGGCTTGGTCCATGGTTGCCGGCGTGGCCCTCGCCTTCTGTGCCATGGCCAAGGGCATGAGCTTTCTCGGCTTCGGTCCTGTGATGGCGTACCTGACCTTGCGTGCGATCCGGCGAACGGAAAAAGGTCCCGCGGTGCTTGCTGCCGGTCTTTGCCTCGCCACCTGCGCAGCGACGCTCGGTCTCTACTGGCTCGCCATTCGCAACTCCTCGGTGCCAGATTTTTTTGAATCCTACTTCGCTCGCCAATGGTCCGGTCGATTTTCTCAGCAATACCAGCTGAACAAGCTTCTGCGACCCGGGGGCTGGTGGCACCTGCTTGTGCAGACAAATTTCTTGATCGTGCTTGTGCCGCTGGCGCTAGGCTTTCGGAGCCGCCGCCATCGACCTTCCCCATCGTCGACACGCTTTTCTTGGAGCGCCATTCTCGAGCCTCGCTTCGCGATCCCCACCATCGCCGCGCTGAGCTTTGTCTTGATGTACTTTCCGGCAAATCGCGTCGCCGCTCAGTACTTCATCCCCATTCTTCCCTGGGCCGCCTGGCTCGTGTCGCTGGGGCTCGCAGAACTGATGGGAGAGCGTCCGCGACTTCCCGCTCGTCTCATGCGCATCACCTCCGTGTTGGCCGTGATCGCCCTCATGCTTTCTCACTATGTGCCCCTCAAGATTCGCAAGATCGGCGAGCCCCACCCTCTCGCCATTTCGCTGAAGCGTCACCTCGACGAGATGGATCAACGCGGAACCCCCTACACCCTTTCGTTTTTACACAAAGTGGAAATTGGCAGTCAAAAAGACACTTTTGTAAAATCGGCAAACTGGAGCTGGTACCTCAAGCGCGATGTGAGACTAGCGAGCGAGAGCAACTTTTCGCATCCGAGCACGAACCTCATTGTACAACTTTTCGGCGATCCCGCCTTTGAGTCGCATCTGCGCACCTTGGGTTTCTGTCCCCTGCAACAAGAAAAAGGCGTCACCCTGTGGACGGGCTGTGAGTTCAGGCTCATCGATCCTGTGCACTGGTCCAACACGCCGGGAGTTTTCGGACAATGAACCTCGCTCGAGTCACCGAACGTTTTTGGTTCCCGTCCCTTCTTGTGCTTGGCGTCGGCTGCGCTGTTAGCAATTCGCTCATGTCGGTGGGCGTCTTTCTCATCACCTTGCTGATCTCACAAAAATTTCTTGAAGCCCGCCCCCAACCCCTGCCCTGGCACTTGCGCTGGGGCTTTGCCTACGCGCTGTGGCTCAGCCTTGGCGTGCTCTTTTTGATACCGGCCGATGCCTGGCTATCAAAATTCGGCAACATCGTCATGATTCTCGGATGGGTGCTCAGCACGTACCCGCCCAGGCGCTCTCTCAGCGATCGTCAACTGCGATGGATCGAGGCTCTGCTCGTGGTGGCCTACCTGGTTCTGTGGGCCCGCTGCTGGCACCAGCATTACGAATTGAAACTGCGCCGTGTGAACGGTTTTCACCAAAACCCCAATTACCTTTCGGCCGCCATCATGCCCGCATTGATCTATTTCGGTCAGCGACTGCTCTCTGCACTTCGTGACCACAGACGTTGGGGCCTGATTTACCTCATGCCCATCGCCATCGCCTCGCACCTCTTTTTCATGACCCTGACCCGCTCGGTATTTCCGATCTTTGTCTTGTACATGGCCTACCTCGTGGTGATGATCCTGCACTTGAGCGTCACCCGGCGCTCCCTTCGTCTGGCCGGCATGGTCCTGCTGACCAGCGCCACGAGCGCGCTCGCCTACCTCTTCACCTTTTCCAAATTTTATCGCCGTCTCGATTGGCAAAAATTTTTGAACGACCCCGCGGTGCTCAGTCGCATGGAAATCTGGAAAATCAATTGGCAGCATTTTCTTGATTCGCCCATATGGGGCGTCGGTCTGCTAAACAACAAAGTGGCCGTTGCTGATCACCCCGTGCTCCAGCAATGGATGCGGGTCGAAACTTCGGGCTTTCTAGCCCACAACACCTACGTGCAAATTTTGGCCGAGAGCGGCGCCGTGGGGATCGCTCTCTTTTTGCTCTTCATGATTTGCGCCGTGCGGGCCGTTCTCCCGCTGCGATGGTTTTTTGTTTTGATTTTGATCACCGGCCTCGGCGATACCGCCCTGCACATGGATCGCGCCATGCCCTCCCTGATCTTCTTTTCGCTCTTGACCATGATCGTGGCCACTCGTGAGGACATGGCCCGTGCTTGATTTCTTGCGCCGACTCTCCACGCCTGCGATCATTGCCTTGAGTGCAGGGCTGGTGCTCCTAGGAGCGCTGCTCGTGACTTACCTGCCGCAGCTGCGGATCATCCACGGAGAGGTCCTTTTCTCTGACTCGATCTACGCGGGGCTCTCCCTCTTCGAACGCCTGCAGAGCATGCTCTACCACTGGGACGCCAAACATTACTTGCAGATCGCCACCGAGGGGCATGGTGCGAGTGAAACGCTCCTACCCTTTTTCCCACTCTATGCCTGGCTCCTGGGACTTTTTCAATTTAGCGGCCCTGCGCTCCCCTTGTTGGGTACCGTCATCAGCGCGCTCGCCTTTGCGGTGGCACTCTACTACTGGCGCCGCATTTTTCAGACTTTTGGATTTGAAGAAGGCGTGCTCTTTCTTGCTTTCTATCCAGCGGTGGTCTTTTGCTACGCGCCCTACCCCGAGTCGCTCTTCATCGCGCTCCTTGGGATTTGCGTTTGGAATTTGCACCAAGTCCGCATCGCGCCGCTCGTCGTAGCGATGCCGCTCTTTTTGCTCTCCAAGCACGCTGCCGTACCGGTGGGCGGAGCCCTGCTCTTGTGGTCGTGGTTCTACTGGCCACGCCGAAACTTTTGGGCCTTCTTGGCCATCAGTGCGCTTTCGCTCGCCCTTGTGCTCGCTTATTACCACCTGGCTTTCGGAGATCCCCTTGCTTGGCTCACAGCCCAAAAAAAATGGGGCCGCGGCTTTGCGATGCCCTGGGTTTTTGTTGCCAATTTGCACGGCAAGGGTGTCGATGCCGTGCTCTATGTGCTGTGGTGTTTTGTGGCCCCCATCTACCTGCTACGCAAAAGCCTCGCGACCTCGCCCGCCGAACGCCGCAAGTGGACCCTCGCATTTGTCGCCGCATCGGCGATCCTCGTGCCACTGTGGTTTGGCACCAGCGCGCAGTCTATCTATCGCATTCCCGTACTCGCAACGCCTTCGCTGCTTGTGTTCTCGGGCCTCTCGCCGCGGGCCAAAACGTTATGGCTTGGGATTTTTTTCGTGCTGCTACTCAACACCACCTACATGTTCGTAGGTGGATCTCATTTGCCTTGATATGCCTGCGCGCTCGGGTAATGTTGAACTCGTGAGCCCCAAAATTTCGATCGTCATCCCATGCTACAACGAAGAGGGGAACGTGCGCCAAACCCTGCGCGCCATCGCCCAGCTCTACCGTGAGCGCAGTGCGGAAGTGGAGATCATTGCTGTGAACGACGGCTCCCGCGACGGCACTTGGAAAGCGATCAGCGAAGTCTCTCAAGAGATCCCGAACCTCGTGGGCATCAATCTTATCGACAATTTTGGCCAGAGCGCTGCCTACCAGGCGGGCATCGATGCGTCCCGCGGACGCTACGTGCTCTTCACCTCGGCAGATCTGGAAACCGATCCCAAGCACCTGCTCACCGTGGAAAAGCATCTCGACGAAGGTTACGATTTTGTGAATACGAATCGCGTGAACCGCTGGGCCAAGCCCTCCGACGACGAGCGTGAAAAGAAATCCCTCAAGAACCTCAAGAGTCAACTCGCCAACTGGCTCATCTCCAAAGTTTCGGGCGCCACTTGCAAAGATCGGGGCTCAGGCACCAAAGGCCTCGTGGCGACCGTGGCAAAACAGATTCGTTTTTACACCGAGATGCATCGTTTCATTCCGGACTATGTCCACATGTACACCCAGCGTAGCCTCGAATTCGACGTGGAATTTCAAGATCGACAATTCGGCACCTCGGCCTATCTCGGACAAAATCGCAGTCTCAAGGTGCTACTCGACATCATCACCCTCGGCTTCATGCTGAACTTCGCCAAAAAGCCCTTCAAATCCTCGCCCGGACGCCTGCTAGGCATCTCGGGATTTTTGCTCTTTGCGCTTGGTGGCCTCGGCCTCGCCTACCTCTTGGCACTCAAGATGAGCGGTCACAGCATCGGCGACCGTCCACTGCTGGTGATTTCGGTGCTCTTTATCATCATCGGCTTTCAGGCCGTAGTGCTAGGCATCGTGGGCGAGCTCTTGATGCGCATTTATTTTGAATCTTCGGGTCGCAAGACCTACCTCGTACGCGAAACTCTCTCTGGCGAAAGGCGCTAATCTTATGAACTTGTCGTTTCTTAAAGAATTCGAACTCGATTTTTGGTCGATCATCGGCTTCCTGGGCCAATTCTTTTTCTTTTTACGCTTCTTCGTTCAGTGGGTGGCCTCAGAGAAAAAAGGCGAGAGCTACATTCCGCTCTCATTCTGGTACTACTCGATTTTGGGCACCACGATTCTCGGAGCCTATGCCTACGTGCGCCGCGATTTGGTTTTCTTTTTGGCCTCGATCTTGAACCTGGGCATTTACATGCGCAACCTCAAGCTCATCAACAATACCAAAGCTGCCAGCTAAGCCTTTATTGGTAGAGGTAGCGCGAAAAGACTCGCGAGATCTCGGCCTCCGACCAGGGCGCATCGAGCCCGTCGATCACGGTGATCATCGTCACCACAAAGAGTGCGATGAAGAGCGTGCGCGACCATCCGCGCTGTCCAAAACGCGACTCGATCCAATGCACCACCCACAAGGTCATGAACGGCATGCCCACAATGTACCAACGCGAACCGACGCAAATGCCGCCATAGTTGTTGGTCTTGAAGGTGACGAAGATCGTCAGGGCGATCATGAATACAAAGGTTAAAAGGTATTCACGGTAGAACTCAGAGCCCTTTTGTAGGTTTCGCTTGAGCACCAAGAGTCCATAAAAAAGGATCGGGCTGATGAGGAAGACCCCGCGCCAGCCAAAAGTCGAATTGAAAAAGTATTTGAACTTGTTCTCGTCCAGGGCGTCTAGACCCTGAGGGTTGAGCCAGTAGGAGCCGGGGTGCGCGTAGAGATCGCGGCGCGCGTAAATCGGCAGTAAGGATCCGGTGCTAAAAAAGGTCAACGCAAAATGCCCGATCATCGGGGCGAGCGAGGGCAGCACAAAGTAGACGATGGTCTTTTTGACGTCCTTAGAGCAGAGGTAGAAAAAGAGGGGCACGCAGAAAAAGGTCGAGGCCAGATCGAAGGTCACCGAAAAGCCCGCAAAAAGACCGGCGTAAACCCAGTCCCGCAGCAGAGGCGAATTGAGATGACGAATTTTAAAGGCAAAATAAAAGGCGGCCATAAGGCAAGCCGCGGCCGGCGAATGGTTGTTGATCGACGGACTGTAGGCATAACCTAGGTAAGCCAGGGCGCCGCACGCGTAGGCCATGACTAGGTGAGTTTTGTCGCGCATCCAGTGCTGCAGGAGCTTCCAAAAGAAGAGCAGGAATATTCCATGCGCAAGAAGGCCAAAGAAGAGGCTCACGATGTAAACGGCTTCGGCTTTGTGGGTCGCAAAGGTGTGCCCGGTGATTTGTTGGTAGAGCCAATAAACGCCGGCACCCAGGAACGAGAGCATGGGAGGCTTGGTGGATAGGGTTTTGCCTTCGATCTGGATCGAGTCGATGCTCTTAAAAACGCTCTGGTCGATGTACCAGGTGTCGTAATCCACGAGGGATTCCATGGTGGCGAGTCGACTCGCGGGGTTCACCGTGATGTCGCCGGCGAAGTAAAAAATCCCAAAAAGCGAGAGCAGGGTGATGAGAAGAATCTTGGTCGAAGTCTTGGCGCCTGACATGGCTCCTCAATATAGCACAAGTCCCCGGACCACCCCCGCCGGGGCCGTTTTTTTTGGCCAGCCTCACTCTACAGTGACGAAATCAATCTCGGGCATTTTCACTTTTTTACCCTGACGGAGCTGGTCGTAGAGGTCGATTTTCTTTTTGAGATCAAAGTGCCAGTGCTTTTTGTAGAGCGTCCACAGCCTTTTCCCCGTTTTATCCACATAGCCCTCAAAGGTCGCATCGCGGGGGTAGCCCGAATTCACCATGTTGGCCATTTGATAGAGGCCAAGCATCGCCTTGCCAAAATCGTGTAACGAACCCGTTTGGGCCACGAGCTGATTGAACTCCACGGCGGCCAAGTCGTAACGCTCGACTTCAAAGTAAAGCCTGCCCAGAATATATAGGTAGACCGGCTCGTTGATCTTGCTTTGGCGAGCGAGCGTCTGAGCGCGCTTCATGTGCTCGATGGCTTTCCATTTATCGCCGTGCACGTAGGCGAGGCGAGCGTCAACATAGGAAGCGAGGCTGCGCTCCCAGGAGGAAATCGCAAGGTACTGATCGGTACGTCGCGCTTCGATGGGTTTCAGGCGAGCGGCGCCGAAGTCCACGTGGAAACCGACAAAGTTCGAGTGCGAGGCGGGCATACGCTCACCGGCCGTCATCCAAAATTGATCGGCCTCAGGCACCATGATGTTCGACATGATGGTATAGGCTTTTGTGGCCGTGCGCCCAAAGGCGCGTCGACCTTCGTAAACATCGCGGTGGCCCGAAAGCACGTCGATCATTTGATCAACGCCGCCCGCTCCGGGGGCGATCACTTTCAGCGAAGCTTCCATAAACTGGTAGCGCGACCAGGATTCGAGCTGTTTGTTAAAGGAATACGTAAAGGCTTCGCCGCCCATGTCTTTCGCGACGAAGTGATTGCTCTGGGCCATCACACGGTTTTGCGAGCGGCGAGCCACGCTCACGCGGAAGCCCGAAACCTCCACCGAAACGGCCTCTCCCGTTTTGGCATCGGAGACGAGAAATGTCCAAGCACCAAAGTGACCTGCCGCGCGGATGATCGCAATGGCTTCGTCGAGGTTCTTGGCGCGTTCAAAAATCTTTTGCATCACCGCAGGGGCAAGCATGCCGCGGCGTCCGCCGTGGGCTCTCTGGTAGCGCTCTGTGGACATCTCGTGCAACGAGGCCGAAATGCCATGCGCGTTGTAACCGCTGATGCCGCCCACGTAGATGAGCCCTGCTGTGGCTCCCGCCACAAAGGGATAAGACCCTTGGCGTTTCACCAGTGCTACCACCGGTGCCTTGTTCCAAGTCTCCACGAGGTTGCCGTCGAGGTTGCGGATATGAGTCAGAGAACCGAGGCTCGACTGGGCCTCGGGCAGCACGCCGCCGATGCAGCCAAGCTTGAGACCGCCGTGTTTGAAGGGGTTCAAGATGCCGAAAACTTCTTCAACGAGTACGAGCGGGATGCGCACACCGCACATCGAAGCCATCTCACTGAGCACGGCGCTTTGGTTGGTTTCTGAGCGTCGGGCCATGCCCTCCATGATGATCGAGAGTTCGATGGCGAGGGCAGCTTGGCTGACGTCCGCACGGGAGAACTTGGCGCCACGGCCGAGCTCTCGCATGCGGGCCGAATAGCCATCGTAAAAGGCGTTCATATCGGCGAGAAATTCTTCGTTCACTGAGTTTTCCACGCGCGAGCGCATGCACTCAAAGATCTGACGTTTGAGACCGCGCCCCACAATGGAGCCCTGCTGTAGGGCTTCGCCGATGGCTTGGTGGGTTTGCATAAGCACACCCGTTTCGGCCTCAAGCGCCATCAAATAGCCGTGGTCATAAGCAATTTGAGAGCCCGCTCCCTGGAGTGTCAGGGCGTGAACCACTTTGGAGCCGCCACCCGAAAACTTCACCGTGCAATCCTCACGCAGTGAGGCGCCGTGATGCGCAACGCGCACGCAGCTCACGGGTGAAAGGCTCGAGGCATGCGCCACTTTGCTGAGTGATGTGAAAAAGGTGAAGGCACCGAGAGTGCCGACAACAACAAAGAGCGCTCGCTCGATGCGAAATTGTATCCGTGGACTTTGGCGAACAAAGATCGTGCGCACCACGTGGTACCACGAGATCGCTCCAAGGCTCAAGGCCGCCAGGGTGAGCCAGCGCAGCGCGAAGCTCGTCGAGGCCGACATGTCAAAAAACAAAAAGGCCGAAGCCATGAGCAAATAGGTGCCCGGGTTGGCGAGCGCAAGGCTCAGCACGCCGCGAATCGTGGCGGGGTGCTCGACCATCTCGAGACCGACCTCAGGCTTGCGCTTGCTAAGTCCATGCAGAGCAAAGCCAATAAGAAAGAGCCCCGAAAGAAGCTTCGCCCAAGGGTGACTCGTCACGCTAAGGAACGCTTCTGAAGCGAGAACCAATAAGGTAGCCAGAGCGAGGTCTAAGCTGAGCATCATCGCCAAGCAACGGTACCATTTGCGGTCGGGAATGCGCAAGAGACGGGTGCCCACGGGTCCCATCGGGACGGCGACCGCCATGCCAAGAAAATAAGCCCAAAGCGCGTTCATAAAGCCACCGCTTTCTCTGAAAGTGCGGGAGCTTCGCGGCGCACTTCGTTTAAGAAGGTGTTCATCTGTTCGAGCGTCTCGAAAGTCGTTTTCATTTTGAGTTGTCCCTTGCCACTTTTCCTTTGGAAATAGTTGCGGATCCACTCAGAAGACTGCACGTCCACTGCGGGAGCGCCGAGAAATTTGTTCGTGATGCGACTTTCTTCGTAATCCGAGTTTTCTTTCATGAGCGAAGCATCGAGCCATTCGGCGAGTAGTGAGCCGCGCGTGTAAAAGGCCGAGTGGGGATCTACAAAGAGCGTCCAGTGATAGGCAGGCTTGGCGCCGGCCTCGGGATCCGGGGCGACAAAATAGTGTGTGATGGCGCCACCGATTTCGGAATTCACACGTTCGACACTACGAGCGATTTGAGCCTGAGACACTTTTTCTGTGGAGACGTTGAGCGCCTGACCGATGCGGCCGCAGAGTTCAAACAAATAGGGTTCGGTGCTGACGACTTTCACACAGTCGCCGGTGCGGTAATTGATCAATCCGTTGGGCATGCTGACAAGGATTTCGACTTCTTGGCCAACGCGCAGATCTTCGAGAGCCAAGAGCTTGTCATCGGGAGCTTCGAGATCGCGAAAGGAAAAGACCACGTCTTCAAAGTTCAGTGAGTAGACGCCGCTGCGCTCGCCGTTCAACTCGGGAATCTCAAAGCCAAAGGGGCATTCGGTAGATACGTAGATGCCGACAAAGCGGATTTTTTTGCCGAGAAGTTTCTCAATGCGCTCACGGTAGGGAGCGATCGTGGTGCCCGAATAGACCACGGTGTCCATTTGCGGCCAGTGCGTGGCAAGGTCGATAGATCCGAGCGCGGAGCAGAGCGCCTCGAGCAGCTGGATCAAGTACGAAGGCACGCCCGAAATCACTCGGATGTGGTTCACGTTCACAAGTTCGGCGAGAGCTTCTTCGATTTTAAGTTCCATGTCGTTGATGAGCATGGTTTCGCGGCTAGGATAATTCGTGCGGCGCAGAATGCCCGGAGATTTGATCGAGAGGTAGCCCGACACATAGCCATGGCTGATACCGGCCTCGTCGAGGTAGAGCTCGGGGTTGGTGCCCCAAGTGACTCGGCCATCGCTAAGAAGGTTGAGATCGGATTCTCGGTGCACGATGGCGGCGACTTTTCTTTGAAAACGTTTGAAGATGGCCATCGAATCGTCCGAGTAAGGAATGAGTTTGGAATTGTGACCCGTGGTGCCGGAGCTCAAACCCACAAAAGCGGGGGCTCCGCGGAAGAGCCCCCCCCTCTGTCCTTGCAAACATTCTTTGACCAGAGTCTCGATGCTTTCGTAATCGCTGAGTCGGGAACGGCGAATCCAGTCTGCTCTTACAAGTCCCTCCGTCTCAAGGCCCCCCTTAAAACTAACGACCGTTGACTGTGATGCCGACCTCAGGCGAGCGAAAGCCTCGTCTTGTGCTTTGAGCGGGGAGCGCTGGGCCTCGAGGACCGAGCGGTATTCCTTGCTAAAAACTTTTGAGCCGAGGTATCCGAGAATCTGGTTTTTCATGTCTTTGCTCTCCGTAAGACCAAAACTACGCCCCTTCCCCCGCAAGCGAAAGTCTATCCGCTGACACCTCCGAGAGCTTTCTGTCAGAAGGTATCCGTTACCTTAACCCGGTACTTTAACCCGTCCCCTTTACCCGTCCCCACCGAGAGGTGTACCATTTCCCTATGATACAGCGCCGCCTTGGTTACTACTGGATGACCCTTTCGTTTCAGTCCGGAGTCATCAACTCGGCGGGGTTTGTGCTCTTTTCGATATACCTAACGCACCTGACCGGAATCTTTTCGAAGATCGGTCTGGAGGCTGAGCAGATGAATTTCTCGGAGCTCGCATGGTGGCTCTTCATACCGCTCGTCTTTCTCTGTGGAGCGCTGCTCTCAACGGTGTGGATCGAAGGCCAAGCCCACACGCGCAACAACCCTCGCTACGAATGGGTCTTCACGCTGCTCGCTGTCGCGATGATGTACCTAGGCACTCGGCATGGCATTTCGGGCCCACTGCCAATCTGGATCATCGCATTTTGCGCTGGGGCGCAGAACGCCGTCTTCAACGAGCGCACAGGCGCGATCATGCGCACCACGCATTTCACGGGCAACACCACCGACCTCGGCATCAGTCTCGCGCGGGTGGTCTTTAAAACCACCGGCAACGATCCAGATCAGATTCGTTTCGAGAGTCGTCTGGTATCCATGCGCGCTTCGAGCATCCTTTGCTTTGTCGCAGGTTCCATCGTCGGCTCTCTCGTCGCCCTAAAATTTGATTATCGTGTGTTTTGGATCGCGGCCGTCATTTATTTCGGCATGGCCTACGATTCGACCAAGGTCTTTAAAATTCTGCGCGCAAAAAAATGAGTCACCTGGGCTCTTCTTCAGCGGCGGGATGCCCAAAATACTTTTCAATGCCCTTGTAGTACGCCGTCGCCACTTTCAAAAGGTATGGAGAAGTGATCAAATCACCGACCTGCAGCCCCCGCTGGGCCAGCAAATTTATCATATGCACGTTGTCCTGACACAGGGGCTCAGCATAAGCAATCACACCAGGCACCCTTCGCGTGAGCGTCATATTGCGGGCATAGACACCATCGCTCAACTTCAGCGAGTATTTTTTTAGATAACCTTCTTGGGCATATTCATGGTATTCAGAAACTGGAGATATCCCCAAATCCTTCTCTAGGGCCTCCACCAAATACGAGGAAGCTATTTTCGATTCAAAAACTTCGCTCGTGAATAGCTGCCGAACAAAATTCCTCCTAGCCTCTTTCGACTCCAGCTCACCCTGGACATAGGCTCCACCCACAAAAATCACACTATAGTTGTCTTCGGTTAAGAGATTGTCGCCACTGATGGGATCTCGATCGGCTCCAGAGTTAAAATGAAGAAAGAGCGTAAAATCGGGCTTTAGGCTTGTTATGATCTCAGCCCGTTTTTCAATATCCATAACATTAAAAAGGAGTCGAAATTTTTCTACGTCCGTAGCCTCGCTCATCCACCAACGCTTCGCGTGGGCGCGTTCTTTGGGGTCCTCAATGTTAGCGACTTTCATGTCGACACTTTTTTCAAATTCGGGGCTCGCCTGCCAATCGTAAAAACCTTGGTCTAAGACTCCTCGACCGACAACATTTTTAGTTATCGTTACTCGAGCCCCAGCCTTTTCCAACTTGGTTTTCAATATACGGGCCGTCGCCACCGTCAACGTTCCCTCATCAAAGTGAATTCTCGTGCCATCGAGGTTCGCGCGTACGTAACGCTCTTCGACTTCCGACAAGGCGCCGCCAAAATGTCCAGGATCGAGTACGATATGCTTGCCAGACAATCCATTTTTACGAATTTCACGATTCATTGTGGGCCGGGAATTAAGACTGACACTGATTTCTGGACGATCAGCATGATAATCGGCTTCGGTCGCGTATAAAGAAAAAATCTGATCATCGATGCGAATGCGATTTACCAAGACCCCTGGCTCTTTGACCAAAGTCTCGAGACGAGATTGCACTTGCTCTCGATCAAGCCGTCCGTCAAAGGGATTCGCATGTCCATGCGCGAGGCAAAGCAATAAACCTGCCATAAAAGAGAGGGGGCTACTCATAGCTCAACGACAAACCCTCGCAAGCTCGCCCTCGAGTTGAGTGGATCGATCGTAAATCTTTTGCAATTCGGGAGGATTTTCTAAGCCACGCGAGCGGCGCACTTGATTCAAAAAGGTCCAACTTGGGCCAATGATGTTGGGGTTGATGGCGTAGGCCGGGTCGCTCATGGCCTCGTCGAGTGAGACAAACCTAACTCCTGCGTGTTCCCAGCGGGTGAGGATCTCGTCGAGCACCAAGGAGTCAAATTCAAAGGGGTGAAAAAGTGTGATGTGCTTGATCGAACGGCTAAAGAGCTTTTGCGAGAGCATCTCGGCGCCACGTAAATTCTCGGTGGCCTCTGAGATGAGGGTTTCGCGTAGCCAGGCAAGTTTTTCTTTTTGACCGGCTTTGAGGCAGCGAAGGTAAGGGCCATTCCAGAGGTATTCGTTAATATCCACGCTCACCTGAGCGATCGGAAGGCTGAGCTTAACAAGGTGCGCGCGCACGGCATCGCGCTTGGCGAGCGCCTCTCCCTCGTGCAAAAAGGGATAGCGAAAAATTTTGCGATAGAAAGCAGAGTAGAGCCGCGCGAGCGTTTGGTCGTTGTGCGAAATTTCTTCTAGGTAAGCGGCCACTTCGCTTTTGTGCAAATCGGGATGTGACCACGTGTGGTTTCCAAAAAAGTGTCCGGAGTCGATCCAAAGCTGCATCGCCGCGCGAGTGTCGGGGCCATTGATGCGCTCGCCGTTGACAAAGGCCACCACGCCTCGGATCTCGTGTTTGGCGAGCACGTCGACCACGCGCTTGACAATACTAGTGGCGGTCTCAGATTGCGTACGTGGGCCCACCCGCGGCAAATCATCAAAGGTGATCGCCATCTGAATCTCCGCACGGGCGGAGAGCGTGGCCAGGAGCGCGAGCCCCAGAGCGAGGCCTTTCACTAGTTGCCCTCTTGGATGAGCCAATCGACAAAGGTTTGGTGCAGCTCATTGAGCGAAGATTGCCGATACGAGAGGTACATCTGGTTGCGCAGTGGAGGAAAGGCTTTGGATTCGAGTGAGACGAGCTTGCCGTCTTCGATCTGCTGCTCCACAGTGTGACGTGGCAAAATTGCAAGGCAATCGCCCTGCAGCAGTAGAGAGGAGATCACAGGATAAGAGTTCACGCGGTGGAAAAACTTAAAGCGCCTATCCACATCGTAGCCCATGGCTTCGAACCAGCGCACGGCCCACTTGTCGGGGTGGCGCGAGTCTTCGTTGCCGACCCAGTGGAACTCTTCCCACACACGCTGATTGTTTTTGGTTTTGGTCTTCAGCGCCTTTTCAAGCTTTTCGATTTGCGCGCGAGTGCCCACGGGCACTAGGCGCTCTTCGATAAGAGTTTGCGAAACCACGCGCGGGTTGTTGATCTTAGAAGGCGTCACGACCACGTTGAGGCGGCCATTGAGCAAATAGGTTTCGAGATCCTCGCCCTCGGCGATTTCCATCATGTAGCGAATCTCTTTGCCGCTGGTTTTGGAATATTTGTTGAGGCGCGAAGCGAGCCAAAATTCACCAATGCCCTCTACGGCACCCAGAAAAATCTTCGGTCGCTTTTCGGAGGACTCTTCTTTGATGTCGATGAGCGTGCGGTCGAGGGATTCGAGCAGAGGCAAGATCTTGCGCAAAAAGGCCTGACCGCGCGGCGTGAGCACGTTGCGGCGCCCCTGGCGTTCAAAGAGTTCAAAGCCAAGGTGCTTTTCAAGGTTCTGGATTTGTAGCGAGAGCGCAGGCTGCGTGAGCCCCAGAGCGATGGCCGCCTCCGACAGCGAACCCATCGATGCCGTGTACGAAAAGATCCGCAGACTCTGCAGAGAATACTCCGAAAGCTCTTGTAGAAACATCTATCGCTTTGCTCCCCAACCCCGGGCCTACGTCGGCCAGAAGTTGTAGTCTTTGTGACGCCAGTAGACGTCCGTACGATCCGGACCAGTGCCAATGGCACAAACCGGAATGCCCATCGCTTTTTCGATGAAGGCCACGAAAGTTTCAAAATTCGGGTGCAGCGCCGAGCCTTCTGTCAGGCTTGGCCAGCCTTCGAAACGTTTCAGCTCGCCGTCGAGCAGGGCGAAAACTTCTTTCTCGCCGCAGAGCACGTCCGATTTGGTGAGCACGATGGTGGAGACGTCAGCGATCTGCACGCCCGCACGCAATTCGTCGAGGTTGAGCCAGCCGGTGCGGCGGGCACGACCAGTGGTCGCACCAAATTCGCCACCGTTTTGACGGATGCGCTCGCCGGTTTCGTTTTTGAGTTCTGTAGGGAAAGGGCCATTGCCCACGCGTGTGAGGTAAGCCTTGGCGACGCCCACCACGGGGCCCAGACCACCGAGGGGAAAGGGCGTGCCCACCGCGGCGTAAGCGCCGAGGGTATTCGACGAGGTGACGAAAGGATAAGAGCCGTGATCGAGGTCGAGGAGAATCCCCTGCGCACCTTCGAGCACGCACTTCTTGGTGGCGCGAGATTTGTAGAAAGGCGCAAATTCGCGGCTGACATGCTTAGAGATCAGGGATTTGGCTAGCGCCAGCACTTCGAGGTTTTCTTTGAGCTCGGTCTCGGGCAAGCCGAGGCCCTTGAGGGTGAAGTTCGCATGGCGAACGAGCTTTTCGACGCGTTCTTCGACGTCCGGCTCGAGCAAATCACCTGCGCGCACGCCGATACGATCCATTTTGGTCGAGTAAGTGGGGCCAATGCCGCGCAGCGTGGTGCCGATGCTCTGCTGAGCGGTGGCGGAACCTTCGCGCGCCTTGTCGAGGTTGCGGTGCAGGGGAAAGATGAGGTGAACGCGGAAGTCGATCTTGAGACGCTCGGGCCCCAGATCCACGCCGGCCGCCACGAGCTCTTCGAGCTCCTTGGTGAAGGCCACCGGATCCAAAACGCAGCCCGCGCCGATGAAATTCACGGCGTGTGAGGAGAGGACTCCGCTGGGTACTGAGTGGGTGACGAGTTTTTTGCCCTCAAGCCAGAGGGTGTGTCCGGCGTTGTTACCGCCATTGAATCGAATTACGAAATCGGCCTGACGAGCTAAGGTGTCTGTGATTTTGCCTTTGCCTTCGTCGCCGTACTGCAAGCCTACTACGATTGGGTGTCTCACATGCAAAGGTGCTATGACGGAATACACATAGACTCAAGAGAAATTTGACGTCTCCCCGCAGCGCAATTTGCTACAATGAAAACCATGGGGAATCTTCAAGCCTGGCTAATGGGAATGAGCCTTGCGATCACCCTTGGCAACGCGCACGCCGACCCCACTCTTTCACCTGCGCATGCCTTTCTCCTGGGCCGCAGCGCTCAAAATCGCTCTTCACAAGTAGCCGAGACGCTCGATGAGCGATCTGGACTCGTCGCCGCGCTCCGTGAACTGAACCAAATCCAGATCGGCCTCGCAGAAAGCCTGCAGAATTCGGGGCTGCCCAAGCACATTGCACTCGAAAAAAGTCAGCCTCACATACGCCTCGCCACTTGGAATCGCCTGTTGCGGGAATATTTCGAGGGACAACAGAGTCTTACCGCGGTTCGCCATGAACTGATTCAAGCTGGGCTCATCGAAGCCAATTCCGCCGGGTTCACTCCCGAAGCTTCCACAACCACTCAGGAACGCGCGCTGATGGAGCTCTACCAAGGTGCCCTGAGTGAAGAGTCCAGACGCTTTGATCAATCCAACTCGGGTACATTGGATCCGAACGCAAAAAGTCAGGCCGTGACTCTACAAATCGGTGCGAATCGACGCATTCGAACGCTCTTCGAGGAGAGTCTCAACTTTTCTAAAGTTTGGCGCGAACAACTCGCTAAGCCGGCACCCGTTCGAAGTTACGATGATTGCGTGGCCCGGGTGCGGGCCGCGGGCGCCCTCACCCACTGAGGGCGCTCAAAGACACTCAAAAGACGAACGGCTAGGAAATTTGGACTGCAAAATGTCCAAGAGCCATTCGCGAATGCGCTCTTCTTCCGCCTCCGGAACCGAAGAATTCAGCTCGTCGTTAAAACAGGTGAAAAAGACCTCAGGATTGTCGTTCTGTGCGTAGATTTTTTTCACATGCTCGAGATTTTGGGAAAGGGGCACATAACCCGACTCAAAATAGCGATGGTGGGGCACAAATTGGTTGGTGCCCAGGTGCCAATAGCGGTAGGCCGACCAGAGCATGTCGTCGGGGCTGCGAAAGCGAGCCGCCGAAGTGCGCGCGAATTCCTCGGCAAAAATCTGATTCACTTCGACCACGATGCGCTTCAAGAGCGGCTGTGGCACGTGCAAAAGGTGCATCAACGACGGACGATGTTCGAATTTCCCGGACTTCAGCTTTTCAATGTGAATTTGGTTGTAGGAGTTGAAGTTGTCGTCGTGATTGGGATGCACGAGAGGCAATTGCAGCATCCGCTCAGCGGTGAGCCCCAAATGCGACTCGACCTTTTCGAAAGTCTGCGAGAGAGCGTGACCCCAGGCAAACGTTTTGAGTTTGATGGGCCGGCGATCGTACAAACACACAAAATCCACCGGAAGCTCATTCTCAAAAAATCGCGTGGCCGGAGTGTTTTTCAAAAAGAACACGTCATCGTCAAAGAGCACAAATTTTTCGGCAAGTCCCGGGATCTTGTCGAGATGCGCCTGAACGGCATTGGAGTTGAAGGTGGGCAGGTGCGAAGGGTCCGCAAAGAGATCCTCATCGCGCACGATGTTGAGCTTGGGGTGGTCGGCATTGAGCCATACGGGCAGCGGACTCGGCGTGATGAGGTGAAGCTTTCGGAACCAGGGCGCGTGCTTTTCAAGGCTACGAAAGAAGTAGGGAAAGGTTCCCCAGTCGCGGATGCGTTTTTTGCTAGCCGCACCTTCGGGGTCGGTGAGATGGGCGGTGCCCGTGGCCTCGCGGATGTGGTGCTTTAAAAGTTCTTGGCGTGAAGGGTCGTTGCCGTCCACCCACAGCACCACGAAGTCGATGCCTTCGTCGCTCGCCGAGGTTTTCGTTTGCAAAAGTTCCGCCTATTCGTAATCCGCCGAAGAATCCTGGATCATCTCAGCAAGCTTGGCGCGCAGACGAATCACCGCCTGGGTATGCAGCTGCGACACGCGGCTCTCGGTAACGTCGAGGACTTGACCGATTTCCTTTAGGTTGAGATCTTCGTAGTAATAAAGAGACAAAACGATGCGCTGCTTTTCGGGCAGCTCTTCGATGGCCTTCGCGACCTGATCGCGCAGCTCCGCACCGGCGAGTTGATTCAGTGGGTTCGACTCACGGCTCGACTGCAGCACGCCGAGAAGGCTCTTTTTGTCGCCATTGGCAAAGGTGCCCGCTTCGTCGATCGAGAGCAGGGTGATGGATTTGCACTGGTTGAGGGCCTCTTGGAAGTCCTCTAGCGACATGTGCAGTTCGCGCGCCACTTCTTCTTCGCTGGCCGGACGACCGAGCTTTTGCTCGAGACGCTGAAAGGCGCGTTCGATGCCTTTGGCCTTTTCGCGCATCGAGCGCGGAATCCAGTCCTGCGCACGCAGTTCGTCGAGAATGGCGCCGCGGATACGGAATTCGGCGTAGGTTTTGAACTTGTTGTCGCGCGAGGGATCGTACTTGTCGATGGCGTCCATGAGGCCAATCACACCGGCCGACCACAAATCGTCGATCTCAATGTTCGCGGGCAAGCGCATGGCGATTTTCTGCGCGATGAATTTCACAAGCGGAGCGTACTCCTGCACGATTTTGTTTTTTTGCGGATTGGTGATCTTCTTCTTATTGGCTTTATATTTTTTGATTAAAGCTTCGTTCATGATCCAACCCTCTTTTCGTCATTGTCCCATAGGAACGAGGATTTTTGCCGTTTCGCCGAAGACAACAATTTGTCGCTGATGCGGTCCAGGGCGACGCCAAACATGGATTTGGGGGACTTGATGACGGCCGGTCGCTGCGCGCGCACGGCGTCACTCACCGAAGGATCCTCGGGAATGGACCCGAGGAAATCGATCGAGATGCTGAGAAACTGATCCGCGACATCGGTGATCTTTTTGAAAGCATCAAGCCCGTCAGCGAGCGAACGTGAACGGTTGACGAGCAGTTTGAAATGCTTTTCTTTGCGCTCTTCAGAGAGCACTTTGATTAAGGCATAAGCGTCCATCAGAGCTGTGGGCTCGGGATGGGTCACCACGACAATGTCGTGGGCCGAAGCGTTGAAGTTGAGCACATGGTCGCCAAGGCCTGGGGCGGTGTCGAAGATCACCACATCGTACTCAGTCATGGCACCCTTGAGGTGGTCAAAGAGCACCCGCTGCGAGAAGTTGTCCATGGCGAGCATCTTGCGCACACCGCTCGAGCTCGGCAAAAGGTCAAAACCGAAAGGGGTTTTGACAAAAACATCGAAAATCGAAGACTGACCGAACATGATGTCGTCGATGGTTTTCGCATTGTTGATGCCCAGCATGAGCGCGGCGTTCGCCAGGCCGATGTCCGCGTCGATAAGGAGGACACGTAGCCCCTTGGCGCCCATCAAGATGGCGGTGTTCACGGCGACGTTGGTTTTTCCCACTCCGCCCTTGCCGCTGGTTACTGAAATGACTCGCGTGGCGCCGCCCTTAGACGACGATATGGCTCTCAGACGATCCGCTTGATCCACAACTAAATTCCTCCCCCGGAAATGTTCAGCAAGAAGTCGGCAATGCGCTCTTTCGTGGCCACCTCAATGTCTTCGGGAACCCGTTGGCCCATGGTCAAATAGCTCAGGGGCATCTGGGTTTTGGCAGCGACGTTGAAGACGTTACCGTAGCAAGAGGTTTCGTCGATCTTTGTAAAGAGCAGGTAGTTCAAGTGGAAATCCTGATAGCGTTTGACGGTTTCCACGAGGTCCATGTCGCGCGTGGTGGCGGCCATGCAAAGGTGCACTTCCGTGCGAACCTGCGAAAGCGTGTCCTGTAGTTCGCGAATCTTGGCGATGTCCTTAGGGCCGTAGCCGGCGGTGTCCACCAGAATCACCTCTTCAGAGCCGAGCTGTGAGCTCAGCTGGTCGAGCGACTCCGCGTTAGGGCAAACTTCGAGCGGAATGCGCAGGATGTTCGCATAAGTCTGCAGCTGCTCGATGGCAGCGATTTTGTAGGTATCTGTGGTCGCCAGAATCACCGAACGCTTTTGGTTGAGCGAGAGTTCGGCGGCGATCTTGGCGAGGGTCGTGGTTTTGCCCACACCTGTGGGGCCAACAAAGGAAATGATCCTTGGGGTCGAGGGCACGCGCAGGCGCTCCGCGAGGGGCTTTGCCACGCGGATGCGCGACATCAGAATGCGCGCCAGGTGCAGCTTCAACACGCGCTCTTCGAGAACGTGTTCTTTGAGCATAATGGCCTTCACTTCGTCAGCCATGTTTTTAATAAGCTTCTCATCGATTCCGGCTTCCACAAGTGGCGCAAGCACGCGCGGGAGCACGCCGGAGTCCGACGACAAATTGCGACTTGCTGGGCGTGCGGCAGGCACATAACCCGAACGCAGCGAAGAGCGATCGCTCGAGCGTTGGCTGAGCATTTCGGCAGGCGACTCGTCGTCGGTGATGTCAATGTAGCGGCGGCTGGCGATGGAGCTGCGCGGCTGCGGCGCTGGGGCAGCGGGCGCTTGGTAATCATTTTCTTCTTCGAAGGCCTCTTCGGCGGCGCTGCGAGCTTGGAGCTCGCGCGTCAGACGAGAACCTGACAGTACGTCATAAGCTTGGACAATTTTTTGGGCAGGTTTTTGGTAGAGCCTGTCAATTTGTTGCGCATTCATGTTGCGCTCGGCAATTTTTTTACGGTCTAGTGCGTCGGGACTCACGGCAGCCGTGACTTCGACCGAAGCCGAGTTCATCAGGCCAAATCCGCTTTTTTTATTCTTAGTCTGAAGAATAATGGCCTCTGGGCCCAGCTCCCGCTTAATCACGCGAAGCGCTTCGGCCAATGTCGGCGCTTCAAACTTTTTTAGCTCCATGAATTCCCCCAAAAACGACTAAATCTTGTCAGTGACCCATATCGATGTTGCCAAAAGACCGAACGCGGAGCTTCGGATGAATCTCGTTATGTGACACTACTGAAACATTAGGCAAGAATCGGTCCAACATTCGTTTGACGTGGTGACGGATCATTGGCGTCACGAGAATAGCTGCGTGCACACCCTGACCGCCTAGCGAATCCATCTTGTTGTTGGTCGCCGGTACGAGACGTTTGATAAGTGTTGGGTCCGCAAGGAACTGCGTCGTGCCCTTATCTCCGGGCTGTACGGCATTGATGAGCTGCTCTTCGACATCTTTGGTGAAGGTCACGAGAGGAAGCTCTCCGTCTTCATTGAGCAAGCGAGAGGTGATGATGCGACCCAGACGAGCGCGCACGAGTTCGGTGAGCGCTGTGGGATCTTTGGTTTCGAGAACGCCATCACCAAGAGCTTCCAGAATCGAAACGAGATCGCGAATGGGCACTTCTTCACGCAGCAAGTTTTTGAAAACCTGCACCACCACGCCGAGCGAAAGCTCTTTGGGGATGAGATCTTCGACCACCTTGGGATGCGAACGCCTGACGATGTCAATGAGCGCTTGCACTTCTTGACGGCCCACGAGGTCCGAGGCGCTCTTGCGCACAACTTCGGTGAGGTGAGTGGCGATAACCGTAGAAAGATCGACCACGGTGTAACCCGCGAGTTGGGCCATCTCTTTGTTCTTTTCGGTGATCCAAACCGCGTCGAGTCCGAAGACGGGCTCTTTGGTATCAATGCCGTCCACAGGATCGGTGATGTCACCTGGATCCATGGCCATGAGCATGTCCACCATGAGCTCGCCCCGTGCTGTCTCGACCCCCTTCACCATGATGACGTACTCACCCGGTTTGAGTTCGAGATTGTCTTTGATATTCACCGTGGGTACCACGATGCCCAAATCTTGAGCGAACTGCTTGCGAATCGATTGTATGCGATCGAGTAGGTCCGAAGACGAGGTCGAAGTGCCTTCGACCACCGAAATGAGCCCATAGCCCACTTCAATTTGCAGCGTGTCCACTGAAGACGGTTCCACCGTCTTGTCTTTGGTCTCAAGGTTCGATTCGGCTGCCTGTTTGGCGGCTACCGCAGCGTTGTTCTCTTTGTTGCGCTTGAGGAGAAGGCCAAAACCAAGGCACATCATGGACAAAACAAAGAAGGGGAAGAAGGCACCGTTCAAAAAGATCCCGATCGAAAAAAGTGCGCCCGAGGTGATGTAAAAGACCTTTTCGTTGTTGAAGAGCTGCGCAGAAACCTGTTTGGAGAGCGTATCGCTTCCCGAAGCGCGGGTCACCACGAGACCAGCCGCGGTGGAAATCACGAGAGCCGGAATTTGAGATACCAGACCGTCACCCACCGTGAGTAGTGTGTAGTTCTTGGCGGCAGTGGCGATGTCGAGGTTCTTCTGCAGGGTTCCGATGATCAAACCACCGACAATGTTCACGATGGTAACAAGGATACCTGCAATAGCGTCACCACGGACGAACTTCGAGGCACCATCCATGGATCCGTAGAAATCCGCTTCGGCTTCGAGCTCTTTACGTCGGCGTTTGGCTTCTTGTTCGTTGATGATACCGGCGTTCAAGTCGGCGTCGATCGCCATCTGTTTACCGGGCAAAGAATCCAATGTGAAACGGGCCGCGACTTCAGACACACGACCCGAACCTTTGGTGATAACCACAAAGTTGATGATCACGAGAATCACGAAGACCACAAAGCCCACCACGTAGTTACCGCCCATGACGACTTCACCAAAGGCACCGATCAGAGATCCCGCGGCATCGCCGCCGATGTGTCCCTCGGACAAGATCAAACGTGTTGAAGCTACGTTAAGCGCGAGCCTAAAAAGCGTCGTGATAAGAAGCAGCGTAGGGAATACGGAAAAGTCCAATGGCTTTTCGGTGTAAATCGCGAGCATCAAAATGCCGAGGGCGATCATAAACGAAAGTACCAGAGCGAAGTCCATGACGATCGGGTGCATAGGAAGCACCATGATCGCGATCACCGCCATCACGGCCACGCCGAGCACCACGTCCGAGTTGCGGAAGACCACCTGCAGTCTAGCTAGAATCTGATCCATACCTTAGTTTACCTTCCCCTTAATGCGGTACACGTAGGCCAGAACTTCGGCCACGGCATTGTAAAATTCTCTCGAGATCATCTGGCCCACTTTGAGGGCCTTAAAGAGCGCTCGTGCGAGCGGCACGTTCTCAACGCAAGGCACGCCGTTATCGCGTGCAATTTGTTTGATACGCTCGGCCATATGGTCTGCGCCCTTGGCGACGATCTTGGGTGCCATCATTTGTTCACGGTCAAAAAGGATGGCGATAGCGATGTGTGTGGGGTTGGTGATCACCACGTCAGCGGTTTTTACGGCGTCGAGCATGCGTCGACTCGCCATTTGGCGCTGCATGGCACGGATACGGCCCTTGATGGCCGGATCACCTTCCAATTGCTTGCGCTCATCGCGGGCTTCTTGTTTGGTCATGCGGAGTCTTCGCTCGAACTGAAACTTTTGGTAGGCAAAATCGACAAGCGCGATGACGAACATCGCCATGGCTACGATCAAGAGCATGCGAAACATATGGGGGCCAAGGAACATCATGATCCCGCCTACGTTCATTGCCCAAATGTTGGGCACCTCACGCACGAGACCTGTAAAAAACGAATAGAGAGCGCCTAAGGCCACGCCGAGCTTGATAACCGCCTTGATAAGTTCAAAGACGCCGTTGAACGAAAAAATTCGCGAAAGCCCGCTCATCGGATTGAGTTTGTCGAGATCCGGCTCGAGCGATTTGGTGCTCCAAACAAAGCCCGTCTGCACGATGGTCGAAAGAATCGCCATAACAAATGAGCACACGCCGATGGGCAGCAAAATCAGCAGAAACGACTTCAGAGCAAAAAAAGTGATCGACGACACTGTCGACACAGTCCAGTCACGCTGCGAATATTCGCGAAGCTCTCCGAGCGAGGCCTCGAAAACCGAGGCCATGCCTTTCATCGACCAGCTAGAGAAGGCGTACATCGCGAGCAGCACGCAAAGAAGAATGAGAGCCGAGCTGAGTTCGCGCGATTGCGATACCCGACCTTCTTTTTTCCACTCGGCCCGCCTATGTTCCGAGGCCTCTTCTGTCTTATCATCTAGGTCTTCATCAGCCACGTATCACCCCGCACCTAGATATTTGAGCCAGGAGTACTGAAACTCCTGCTCAACTTTAAAGAGTTCTGTGAGCGCATCGCCATACATCGGCGAGAGCATCGTAAACACGAGCACCCCCACCCCCAAAGTGATGGGAATGGAGACGATCCACAGGTTGATCTGCGGAACGAATTTCGAGAGCACCCCGAGACCCGCTTGCAGCAAAAGAACCACGACCACCATGGGGGCCGAGAGTTTGAGCATCCAGGCAAAAAAGGTCGAACCGGTCTCAATCCAAAACGCTGTTCCACGTTCTGCCGAACCGAGCGCGGAGATGGCGTCGTTCATGTTCACTAGGTACGAATCCTTGAGAGCGCTGAGGATCATGTGATGACCGCCCACGCTCAGAAAAATCAAAATGGCCATCCAGTTCAGGTATTCTGCCCACGAAGAAGAATCCTCGCCGATATCGGGAGAAAGCACGCCGCCCATCGAAAACCCCATCTGAGTTCCGACCCAGTGAGCCGAGGCGATGACCGAAGAAAAGATCCAGCGCGCGACAAGACCCATGCCCACACCCACGGCAAACTCCATGACCACGCGGGAGAATATTTCCGAAACGAGCGGCAAATTGGACGCAGACCACTGCGGCAGCGTGGGACCCACTGCCGGATAGAGAGCCACGGCGAAGGCCATGGTGCAAAACACCTTGACCATCGCGGGGATCGCCGTGTGAGCGTAAAAGGGAAAGGCCACGAAGAGGGCAGCCACGCGCACGGATATCAACGCTATCGACAAGAGATAGGTGAACATCGCGTCGCTAGGCACAAATCCCTCCGGCTACCTTAAGTAAAGATCCATATTCGAATAAATTTCGGTCGTGAACGAAGCGAGCACGCGCAGGATCCACGGCCCCATCAAAAGCAGGGTGCCGGCAACAGCGAGAATCTTCGGGATGAAGGAGAGCGTCGCTTCGTTGATCTGCGTGAGAGCCTGAAAAATCGACACCGCAAGACCCACCACTAGGGCCACCAGCAAAATTGGTCCGCCCACGAGCAGCATGGTTTTGAGTCCCTTTGCTCCGAGGTCTAGTACCCACAAATCGTTCATAAGATCCCCCTGCCTTTAATTTTTTAGGCAAAACTTTTAACGATAGAACCCACAATGAGCTGCCAGCCATCGACGAGCACGAAGAGCATCAGTTTGAACGGCAGCGAAATGATCACCGGAGGTAACATCATCATACCCATGGCCATGAGCACCGAGGCGACAACCATGTCGAGGATGAGAAAGGGCAAATAAACGACAAAGCCCATTTGAAAGGCCGTCTTGAGCTCGGAGATCATAAAGGCGGGCACAAGGGTGAAAAAAGGAACTTCTTCAACCGACTTCACTTTGGCATCGTCACCCGTGAGACGCATCATGAGTTCGACGTCTTTACCGCGAGTGTGCTTGAGCATGAATTCTCGGATCGGCTTTTGCGCCGCCGCGAGGCCTTCTTGCTGCGTGATCTTGCCGTCCATATAAGGAACGACCGCGTTCTGGTGCACCGCCGAAATCGTCGGCCCCATCACGATAAAGGTTAGAAACATCGCCAGGCCTACGAGTAGTTGGTTCGGGGGCATAGAGTTCGTGCCCAGGGCTTGGCGCAAGAACGAGAGAATCACGATGATACGCGTAAACGATGTCATCATGATAAGGATCGCCGGCGCCAGCGAAAGCACCGTGAGGAGCACGAGCACTTGCAGAACACCCACCACTTCTCCGGGCTGCGAAGTCTGCTTGACTCCCAGCTGCAGGCTCGGAATCGCGAGCTGCGCATGCGCGCTCGTTGCCCAGACTCCGAGAATCACGATGAGAATCGTTAGAAGTGGTTTGAGGTGCTTCATACGCGCGACATGCCTTTAAAAGAAGATTCGAGTTCCTTGGCGAAGCTCGCTGAGTCTTTGATTTCGGTGGCCGGTGCCCCTGAAGAACGGAACGCACCGCCACTCGAAGAGTCGAAATCGTCCCAATCGGTGAGCAGTGAGATGCTTTGATTTGTGACGCCCAGCAGGAGCTTGCGGTCTTCGACGCGTACCATGTAGAGCGTCTTTTGGGGCCCGATGGTGAAGAACGAGATCACTTCAAAAGTGCTCGCCTTGCCAACCTTGCCTTTGGAAGTACCGATCTTGGCCTGAGCCTTTTTGAAAACCCATACGCAAGCGGCGAATACCAGGAGCACTGCCCCCAGAGCCGTCACCATTTTAAAAAGTGTTCCTGCTAACGACGCGTCCATAGCCCTACCCCAATTTCTCGATTCGCTCGACGGGCGAAATGATGTCCGTCAGGCGTACGCCGAATTTTTCGTTAACCACGACCACTTCACCGCGAGCGATGAGTTTGTCGTTAACCAGCACTTCGAGAGGGTCACCGGCAAGCTTCGAGAGTTCGATTACCGAACCCTGACCGAGCTTAAGCAGATCGTTCACGATGATTTTCGCGCGACCGACCTCAACACTGAGCTTGAGTGGAATGTCGAGAATAAGGTCGAGTTTTTCCGCACCCTTCTCGGCAACGCTCGGTTCTTCGGGTTCCGCGGCGCTTTCTAATTGTTCGTCTTGTACATCATTTTCATCAACCATTTGCTATTCCCCCGTTGCCCTTAAATAAACTCATCAAAGTCTTCGACCACGGCTTCAGCCGCTTGTTCGAGCTCTGCTTTCTTACGCAAGAATTCTTTGTTCGGATTTTCTACGATCTCCGTTACCTGAATCGCGCGCGAACCGCGGCTCGATCCAAAAAGACCTCGGAAACGCGTCACACCCTCAACCTCGACCGCGAGCTCTGCCGATGCGTCTGTCTGCAGAGGAAGCACATCGCCGAGCTTGAGCTCCAGTATGCGCTTTAGTGGAACCGTATTAGAACCGAGTTCGACCCTGACGTTGAGGTCGGTTTCTTCGAGATGGCGTACCATCATTTGAGCCCAATAATCGTCGCGTTCGATAACCTCTTGCTGGAAACCGCTGAGCAGCTTCTGGCGAATCGGCTCCAAGGTAGAGAATGGGATCACGATCGAGAGGGAACCCGAGACGTTCTCGAGCTCGATGGTGAGCGTGGTCACGATCACAATGTCCGAAGGGGGCACGATACCCACGAATTGCGGGTTCGTTTCGGTACGAAGGAAGTTGATCTTCATCGGCGTTACAGGAGCCCAAGCCTTCTCTAGATCTTCAAGGGCCGACTTCACAACGCGACGAACGATAGAGAGTTCGATCGTGGTGAATTCCTTGCCCTCATTCTTTTGGTAGGGACGATCCGTGCCGCCCAAAAACGAATCGATAAACGCGTAGGCGAGCTTGGACTCAAGCACCACGATGCCATTGCCACGCAGAGTTTCGAAACGAACGATCGACATACAGCTCGGCAGCGGTAGGGTGTTCGTGAACTCGCCGAACTTCATAGAATCCGTGGCAGCGATGCTGAGGGTCGCGAGCTTGCGCAACTGGCCCGAAAGATTCATGCGGAACGCGCGAATGAAGCGTTCGTACACGATATCGAGGGTCGGCATTCGCCCGCGGATAACCTTATCCTGCGACGCAAGGTCATAAGCGATCACATTGTTGCTGGCCGTACTGTCACCTTCCGGATTGGTATCGACCTCTTTATTGACGACCGCGTTCAGTAGCGCATCGACTTCTTTTTGGGATAAAACCTGACTCATCGTTCCCCCGTCTCCGCCTATTGAATGATAAATTTCTCAAAAAGGACGCTCTTGATCTCGCCCTTCGTGAGGTATCCGTTAATTTTATTACGAATTTCTTCGCGCAAGAACTCACGACCGTCGGCCGTAGAGATCTCGTCGAGAGTTTTGCTCGAGAGCAATACCACGATGAAATCTCGAACCTTGGGCTTAGAGCGCTCGATTTCTTCTTTGACAAAGGTGTTGGTGACTTCGATCGCGAGGTCCACGATGGCAAAGTGCTGGGTGTCCGCATCGGCGAGGTTTACCGTAAAGGACTCCTTGATGTAGTTGGTCTCTTCGGGGGCAGCGCCTTCGGGTTTGTGGGCCGCGTCGTGATCAGATTCTTTTTTGATGTCGCTCAGGGTGGGCTCGTGAGCGCGTTCAGCGTTCTTCTTGAAAACAAAGAAAGCGACGGCCACCAGCGCCAAAACGTTGATGACGAGCGCCACAAAAATGATCTTTGGATTGACGCCACCGCCGGCGTTTTTTGACGCCCCGTCATCTTTTTTCTGTACCGCGGCTTCTTCCTGAGTCTCCGCTTCGCCTGCTTTGTTGTCTTCGGCCACTTGATGTCCCCCTCAGTCCGTTTTTTGTCATTTGGTGACAAAAAAGCGCACACCTTCAAAGGGATTGAAGCAATACACATGCCATTAGTGAACGACGAAACTTTGTCGGGATTATTCGTCAGGGAAATGACGAGGAGGGGGACGGGTATAGGTAGCGGGTTAAGGAACTAGGTTCTTTCGAAGAGAACCTAGTTCCTTAACCCGCTACCTAATTTATTAACGTTTCAGGTTGATGATGTCTTGCAGCAGCTCGTCGCTCGTCGAAATGGTTTTCGAGTTCGCTTGGAAGTTACGCTGGGTCTGAATCATCTGTACGAATTCGTGGGCGAGGTCGACGTTCGAGGCTTCGAGGCTCTTGGCGAGAATGTCGCCACGACCCGCTTCACCGGCGCGACCGATAAGGGGTTGACCCGATTTCACCGCTTCTTTGTAACGGTTCTGACCGAGTTTGTAGAGACCTTCGTTGTTCTCGAAGCGGCCCAGGGCGATGTAAGCAAGAGGGCGAGTGACGCCGTTGCTGTACGAGCCCGAAACCATGCCCTTCTCGTCGATCGAGAAGTTCGAGAGCGTGCCGGCCGTGTAGCCGTTCTGGGTTTGCTTGAAGACTTGCGAATCCGAACCGTAGTGGGTGGTTCCGTCGAGACCAGTACCGTTACGGGTGATGATCGAGTCACCGAAGTAGAAGTCCATCTTTTGGTTCTCGGAAGCGCCCTTGAACGAGAGGTTCGAATTCAGAAGTTCGTCCGATGCCAATTTGCCGTCGGGGGTGAAGGTCAGTTTGCCCGAAGCCACTTCTTGTTCCACGCCTTCTTGGCCGTTTTGAAGTTCGGCACCGTCAGCGAGACCGTGCCAGCTCCACTCGTACTCACCGGTTTTGTAGAAGTACACGTTCAACGAGTGGCTCGATCCGGCAGTGTCGAAGATTCGCAGGGCGGTGTTAAAATCCGCAGTCTTCTCGGCAGTTTCGATCGAAAATTGCTGAGGGTTGATAGGTTTACGCACGTCCATGTTCGCATTGATGCGAACTTGTTCGGTGCCCTTGGCGGGAATCGTGTTCGAGGTGAACTCAACGTCCGAGAGTTCAGCATCAATCTTTTCGCTATCCGGATTCACACGGTAACCTTGGATCTTGGCACCGTCGGCGGTGGTAAGGCGGCCTTTCTCATCGAAACGGAACGAACCGTCACGCGTGAAGGATACCGAACCATGGTGATCTTTCAGAACAAAGAAACCGTTGCCGCGAATCGCCATGTCGGAATCGCGCTCAGTTGGAGTGATGTTACCACCTTCGAACATGGTGGTTACGGCGTTGAGGTGAGTACCGCGGCCGATTTGGTTACCGCCCAAGATACCTTTGAGGTTCGTGGCGATCACGTCCTGGAACTCACCGCGGCTGGCTTTGAAACCCGTGGTCTGGGCGTTGGCGATGTTGTCACCGATGATGCTGAGGTTGGTGCCCATAGCGCGCATGCCCGAAACACCGGTTACCATTGATCCTAATACTGACATATAAAATCCCCCTAAAAATCTTTTAACTTTTTTAATGGGATCGAAGAAGTGGATCTCGTCAATCGATCGGAGATCCTAGAGAATTCGCAGTAGTCGACTGCGGCCATTCGTTTTTTTTCTTCGGTCCCTATTTCTTTAACTCTGTTTAAATCATTATCGTTGAGTCTATGTTCGTAAATACGTTTTCTTTAAGCGAATCGCGATCTATTGCCGTGATCACCGTATTGTTCGAAACGCTTACTAAGAAAGCTCCCTTATCCGAGAGAATCAAAGATTCTTTGGAACCTTTGGCTTGTACTTTCTTTACCGCTTCCTGAAGTTGAGCCATGTCCTCAGCGTTGAGGTCGATGTTCCTGCTCTGTAGCCTGGATTTGGCGTGGGCAGAGAACTTGAGGCCTTCTTCAAGTTTTGGTTTCGTCGTTTCGGCTAATCGGTCATTCAATACATCCGCAAACGTACCGCTTTGTCCGACTTTAGCTCCCGATTCTGGTCGAGCCCCGGGTTGTTGCTGTTTGATCTTGGATATTTGATCAAGCAGTACCGATTGGGCGGAACCTGAATCTATTTTATTCATATCATTTAATTGTACCCTCCAATTTGTTTATCGGTAAAGTATGGGGAACAAAGAGCTTACCTCAGAGTCCCCCTCCGAAAGAGCGCTCTTTGCGTCGTCACTCACTTCGATTTGCGGTTTGCTTACCGATTTCGAAGGAGCGCTTTCGTCAAGCGCCATTTCCCTCGCAGCGCCAAAGTTATTGGCGCCACTTACTCTACTACTTACATTTTCTATGCCAGCGGCATTTCCGACACCAGGCATCGCGGCGAGGCTTTGTTTCGACTCGTGGATGCTCTGCACGTCGTTCAGCGCCACTTTTTGCTCACCAACGAGCAAGAATGTCGCGCCTTTTGACGTCGTCACGCCAGTAACCCGTCCCTCGATTTTTGTCGGTACGGGAATGTCCTTGCCATCGGCGCCCTTGCCCACAATACGGTAAGCATACTTACCGGCCGGTACGGGCACGTCGTTTGCCGTGAGCCCATCCCACTTGGTCGTGATCACACCCGTTTCGCGCGCGCCGATGTCGATGGTATCGATCGTAGCGCCCTCTTCGTTGAGGATCTCGACTTTGAGTTCGCTCGCGTTCTTCGGCAGATTGAACTGCAACGACGAGGCCTTGGCACCGTCGTGGTACAAGAGCCCCGTATCCGCGGTGATGTCTTTGCCCACAAGCTGAAGCGATGCAATTTGCATGTTTCGGCTGTTGTCTAGCAGCGACTTCAGCGTGGCGTTCATGTTCACCTGCTGTTCAAGCTGCGAAAGCATCGCCATCTGCTGCGTGAATTGTTCGTTCTTCACTGGACTCATGGGATCTTGATACTTGATCTGTTCCATGGTCATCTTGAGGAACGCTTCTTTCGACAGCGATTCGTCTTTCTTAGGACCGTATTTCGTCTCACCGGTGTCTACGACGCCGGCCATACGGTTCAACTTAGATCCGAAGCTCTCTTCGTGATGCTCCACTTGCGGCTCATTCGAAGCAGCAGGATCTCTCGTCCATTCGGTCTTCACGGGGGCGCCCAAGGGCGAGCCCGCTCCAATCGACGATGAATTCATATCTACCCCCAAATTCCCCACGGGGTCCGGCACCCCAAAATCATCGGCCTAAGCCGATTCACGTTCTTCAAATACACCTTGCCATTGCTTCATCCCGCGATCACGGGATTGCTCACGACCTTGCTGTTCGCGAAACTCTTGCTGACCCTGACGACCTGCCATGTCCGAAGATCCAAAATCCGAAGTCGACGACGATGTTGTCGTCGAGCGAAGTTCTGAACCTTGGCCCATACGGAGCACATCACCCGAATGCAAGACGTTCTTCAGCGAGCTCAGCTTGCTCGATTCGGCTACCGAAGACCCCAAAAGTTCAGAGCCCACTTCCACACGTGCCGCGCTAACGCGTTCGGCGAGTTGGGAGACGAGCTCAGGCTTCGACACTTCTAGTGCCTTGGCCATCTCTTTAGAGTCAGCTTTCAGATGCACGCGGAGTTCACCGCCGATTTTCTGAACACGAATTTCGATTTTGCCACCCTCAGTAGGGTTGAGCACCACACGCAGAGTCGACGAACCACTGTCCTTGAGCGACTCGATCTTATCGGCGAGCATTTTCACCGAATCGTCGCTGAGTCGAGTGTCCGAAGGTGCTCCCAGGGTCGCGGCAGATTTCACCACTCCTGAAGCGTCCTTGGTCGGAGCCGCATCAAGGATCATGTCACGACCGAGCATCAGCTCGGAAGCGTCGAGAGCCACGTTTTCACGCGCCGGCTTGTCTTTGCTTGAGCTAGTCTCGGTGCGTACGGCAGCATCACTAGGCCTGAAGGCCGTGAACGACGAGTCCGCGCGATCCGAAGTCGAGCGCTGAGCACTAGAGGCTACGGCACGCACCGCTACGGGAGCGAGTGCTGGCTCTTCTACCGTCGATCCAAGCTTCACATGTTCCGAAGAGGCGAGCTTTTCGGATTTCTGCGCTTTCTCGAAAGGCGTTACGGGTTCGCTGAGCACTTCGATGCTTTCCACATCGTTTTGAGCAAAGGCTTGCGACCAAGCGGCCACATCCTTCTCGGCAAGTTTTTCCTCACCACCCTTGAGCGCCATTTTCAGCGCGGGGGTAGACATCATATTCACAGCGTTCAAGTCGCCCAACAGTTGCGTTTCACCCGAAACAAGCCTGCCGGTTGCAGGCACTTGAAGTGCAGCTTCCGTATTAGCGGGTTTCGAATGGCCAACGGTTTTAAAACTGTCAGTTTTGAGCGCAGGATTTTCAGTCGACAGCATGCTCGTGAGAAGTTCTCCCGAAGATGCGTCGGCAAGGTTTTGCATTTTCTTTTGTTTTAGATCCGGCTCCACAAGCGCTTCAGTCATTTCGCCAAGGTCTTCACCTAGCGGCGAAGCAGGTCCTTGCGAAACTTCAAGCGCGTTCACGAAACCCAATAGATCGATGCTCTCCGCTCCAGGCACGGCAGCGCCGGCTCCGAAGGGACTTGCAAGCGTCTGACCAGCGTTCGGTGTACCGACGCCAAGGTTCATGAGCAGAGCAAAAGGATTGTCCATGCTAATTCCATTCATTGTTTTTTCCTCCTTTCCTTCAGACCCGGTCTTTACCGGGGCCCCTATACCGAGGCTGTTTCGTTACTTGCCAGTAGAAGCCGGAACTCTACCCGCAAGCGCGGAAGTTAATGTCATGGCCCGATCGGCAGGCATTGCCGCCAAAATGGCCGCCATGGACTTGTCCTTAAGCTGACGCAAAATATCCATGGCAATTTTGTCGTCCATCGCCGCGATCACGTCAGCGGCTTTTTTCGCAGGCATTTTTTCGTAAGTCTTTACGATCTTTTGGAACTCTTCTCCCGACAAACGGGCACGTTCCTTTTCGAAAGCTTCTTTTTCTTTGAGCATGCCTTCGAGTGCTGTGATTTTTTTATTCAAATCGTCGCTCTCTTCCTGAAGCTTTTTCTGCTGCAGGCTAATTTCGCGTTCTTTGACTTCGAGATTGCTCTTTTTTCGCTCGAGAGCAAATTCCATCTCGCGCGAAAGGGGCACGGAAGAGTTCAGTCCGCTGGCCGAAGCGGGTCCGCGCTCCTGAGCACCCACCGGTTTTCCACGTAAGAACGCAATAAAGGCGACAGCAAAAAACGTCACACAGCAAAAGGATATCCAAACGTTTTTCATTCTAGTCCCTTACCTTTCGATTCCACATGATGCTGCTCACTTCGTCGAGCTGCTTCTCACTACGCTTGTCGACCGCCTTCTGGTGTTCTTCCTTCTTGGCGGCTTCGTGATGCTCCACGGCTTTCAGCTCAGATCGCAAAAAAGAAACGTAAGCACTGTGGCGATCGAGATCGGCCTTCAAAGTTTCACGTTTCTTCATCTCAATATCTATTTTATCGTGCTCACTAGTACTTAGCTGAGAAAACAGTTTGACGTAGTTGGTGTCACTGGTTTGTCTCTGATCGTCGAGAAGTTGGCCGATATTTCCCTGGGCTTCGACAATTTTTTGGTCGCAATTTGAAACCAGGGCCGTCACAGCCGCGAGTTCGGCCTTCGCCATGTTGAGTTTGAGCTCTCGAAGCTTTTTGAGAGATGCCAGTTGGTAACGAAATTTTGACCCCACGCTACCCCCCGTCATCCATTCAACAGTTCACTAAAGAACTGTTCGATTTTTGTTTTATCAATTTTTTCGTTGATGCCTTGTTTGAGAAATTCCACGATTTTTGGACGCCATGCGACTGCGCGGTCCCAAGCTTCGTTTGTGCCTCGTCGGTAGGCACCGATATTGATAAGATCTTCGGCCTCGCGGTATGCAGCAAGTAGAGAGCGAATGGCGCTGCTCGCAGCTTTTTCTTCGGTGGTCGCAACCACGTGCGAAAGCCTTGAGAGCGATTGCAACACATCGACAGGTGGGTAATGGTTTTGCTGAGCGAGCTTGCGCGTGAGCACCACGTGTCCGTCGACAATAGAACGTACGGAATCCGCAATGGGATCTTCGAAATCCTCACCTTCAACAAGTACGGTATAGATGCCAGTGATCGAACCGGAATTTTTCTTGGATCCGGCACGCTCTAGAAGTTTGGGCAATTGCGCGAATACCGAAGGCGTATAGCCCTTAGCAGTTGGAGGTTCTCCGGCAGCAAGACCAATCTCGCGCTGGGCCATCGCAAAACGTGTGACTGAGTCCATCATGAGCAGCACATCAAGACCACGATCTCGAAAGTGCTCGGCAATGGCCGTCGCCACCAAGGCGCCACGGGTACGGAGTACCGGAGACTCGTCACTCGAAACGGCGATGACGATGGATTTCTTGAGACCTTCGGGGCCGAGATCGCGTTCTACGAATTCGGTCACCTCGCGACCACGCTCGCCGATGAGGGCGATGACGTTGAGATCGGCTTTGGAGTTTTGGGCGATCATGCCCATGGTCACTGACTTACCCACACCGGATCCGGCCATGATGCCGATCCGCTGTCCCTTGCCCAAGGCGCAGGTGTAGTCGATGGCGCGTACGCCAGTAAAAATGCGCTGATTGATCACCGCGCGATCGACGGGGTTGAGCACCGCTGCCCGGATAGGGCGCGGAGTGCCGGTGAGCTTAACGCTTGAGGGAGCGCCCATGGGCCTGCCCATACCGTCGAGAAGAGACCCAATCATCCAATCGCCTACGATGACCTGAGCCTCGCCGGCTTTGTGTTCGATACGCGAGTGCATGGAAACGCCCTCGAGCGAAGAAAGGGGCATCAAAAGCGCCACGCGATCGCGAAAGCCCACGACTTCCGCCTCGAGCTTGCGCCCATCGATGGTTTCAATGAGACAGGCAGATCCGATGCTTGCGCCGGGCAGTGTGCCTTCGACGATGGGGCCGTTGACCCGCTTCACAACGCCGTATTCCTTATAGAAGCGGCGGCGGCTGTGGCCGCGGAAATGGGAATCAAAATCAAAAGCAAAGCTCATGGATCAAACCGCTTTCTTATCTTCTGATTGATGAAAGCGATTCATGATCTCAGCGCGAAACGCGGCGATGCGCTCGGAGATTTTTGCCGAAACCTCGCCACTGATAGATTCTACTGAGCAATCGCCAGGAGCAAAATCGTCGCGGAACTCGATCACGTAGGAACCCTTGCGATTGACCTTGGCAATCTCATCGCGGATATAATCCACCTGGGCCTTGTTCGCGATACCGAGGTGAATCTTGACGTCTTCTTCTTTAGAGAGAAGTTCGAGGATGTTGCGAATCACCATGCTTACACTCTCAGGGCGGTTTTGGATTTCCGACTCCACGATGGATTCGGCCAACTGGAAAGCGTATTCGGTGAGTTTCTTTTCGTAGTCGAACTCGAGCTTGGCCTTGGATTCTACAAGGTCCGACGTGATGGCAGCCATGGCTTCGAGACGAGCTGCAATGTGCACGCGCTCTTCGGCAAAGGCTTTTTCGATGCCCTTTTCAAGTCCTTGCTCGTAGCCTTCGCGGTAGGCAATTTCTTTGATCTCGGCCACTTTTTTTTCGAGCTCGTCTTTGATGCGAGCTTCAAATCGACGGCTATCTTCTTCTTCAACCGAAAGCTGGTTCGCGACGAGTTCGGAGAGAAAGAAGCGCTGGTCTTTTTTAGGAAGATTTTTCTCAAAGGTTTCTTTGATCTCAGAATAGGTCGGACGACCTTCCTTAGCCCAATCGTTGAAATGAAACTTCTCGACCTTCTCCTCTTTGACCTCTTTCGGCACGTCAGCGCCAAAAGGTCTAAAAGATGTGGAGTTGTACTTAGACGAGGCCATCGCCATCGCCTCCGCGGTCGATAAAGATCTTTCCTTCTTCTTCTAAGCGGCGTGCGATCGCTACGATCTGCTGCTGAGCACCCTCGGCGTCGGAAACGCGGATGGGTCCCATGGTATCGAGGTCGCCTTTGATCATCTCTGCACCACGCTTGGACATGTTGCGGAAGATTTTCTCTTTGACGCCGTCGGGAGCGTTCTTGAGGGCCTTGAGCAGAGCGTCGTTGTTGACTTCTTTGAGAATGAGTCCGATGCCGCGTTCGTCGACCTTGACGAGGTCGTCGAAAACGAACATGAGTTTGCGAATCTCTTCGGCAAGCAACGGGTCTTTTTCTTCGACGCGGCTCATGACCGATTGCTCTGTATTCTTATCCATGAGGTTGAACATCTCGGCGAGCTGATCGATACCACCGAGCTGTGTGGTGTCTTGGCTACCCATGGTCGCCAGACCCATCTTCAAGACTTCGTCTACCTGCTCGATCATCTCGGGGCTAACGTAGTCGAGGTTCGCCATACGAAGGACGATCTCGCCCTGCATGTCTTCAGGAAGCTTGCGCAGCACTTCGGTTTTCTTTTCGGGCGGCAAGTGAGCGATCACAAGCGCCACGGTTTGTGGGTGTTCGTTGGTCAGGTAGTTCGCCAGCGTGCGAACGTCGACCATCTCAAGAGCTTCAAGAGTGCGGTGTTCTACAGTATTTCCGCCGCCGCCAGCACCGAAGATCATTCGGGCCCGGTCTTCACCGAGCTTGGCGATGATCTCTTCTTTGGTGTATTCCGCGCCAAAGATCACTTCATCTACCTCGGAGAGCTGTTTGTAAAAATCCATCATCGTTTCGCGAATCACGGGCACCGGCGCTTTACGCATTTTGGCCATCGCCGACAGGATTTTGCGAATGTCGTTGTCTTTGAGGTGTTTGAAAATCTCAGCCGCAGATTCCTCTCCGATCGTGTTGACCAAGAGGGCACTCTTTTCATGACCCGTAAGGGGACCGCGTTTTCTGGCCGTTCCGTCGTTCGCCATCGCTATTTCTTCCTCTTAGGTCGGCCGTTGGCGACCAACACGTTGTCCGAAATCATCCAGTCGGTGATGATCTGCGCCGCTTTGGAGGGCGACTCGTTCACCATCAGAATCAGCTTGTCGCGCAGCAGGTTGTTCTCGGCCTTTTCCACATCGAAATCCTCATTGAGGAGTGGCAAGTTGCGGAAGCCCGGAATGCTCTTTTCATCGTCCTGAATGTCTTCGAGCTCTTCTACGGTCTTGGGCAGAATGGCTTCTACCTTGGCGGCGTTGAGACCCGCCATCCAGCGGAAGAAAGGTCTTACGACGACGAAGAAGAAGAGCGCGATGAAGAGCACGATCGAGCCGTAGCGAATCGCTGTGTAGAGCAGCTGCTTGCGCTCCTGCTGTTCGAGATATTCGTTGGCTTTGTCGAAGTCTTGTTCGGCGAAGGTGGCGGTTTCAATGCTCACGCTGTCTCGGCCGTCGATGTATCCGACCGCATCTTTAACAAGCTTGGCGATTGTGGCTTTGGTTTTTTCGTCGACAACTTGGGACGGAGCAGCCTGAGTCGCGCCTTCGGCCGCTGATGCGGGCTTGCGCACGACATCGTTCACGAGCACCGCAACGCTGAGACGTTTGACGTAGCCCAGAGCCTTTTCTTTGCGGCGAACTTTTTGAGAAATTTCAAATTCCGATTGGTCCCGGCTGCGCGAAATGGCGCGAGTTTCTTCGGGAGCGGCTGAGGCAGGAGCAGGACCCGGGATGGCCGCTTGCGTGCCAGCCGCGTCGGTTGCGACGGGTTTGTTAGAAGCCAGTGTGCCTTCGGTCTTGTCTTGCGATTTGACCACCGAGGCTTCGGGATCATAGAGTGTTTCGCGCTCTTCCATCGGATCAAAGTCTAAATCTGCATTCACGCGGGCCACAACGTTGCCCTGACCCACGATACGGCCCACCATCTCTTCGACGCGAGATTCGAGGGTTTTTTCTACAGATTTTTGTCTTTCGAGCATCGTGGTCGAAAGAGCGCTCATTGAATCTGCCGAACCACTGAGGGATTGACCTGTGGAATCCACAATCGTCACGCGTTCAGGACGCAGACCTTCTACCGAAAAAGCCACCAAATTTTGGATGCCCTTGATCTCGTTCGCAACAATGCTCGCGCCCGGGTGCAGCTCGAGCACCACGGAAGCCTTTGGATCTTCGGTTTTTTCGAGGAAAGACGATTTGGGCGGCATCGAAATGTGAACGCTGCTGTTTTTAACAACTTTGAGCGTGTTGATCGTGCGGGTCAGCTCGCCCTGCATCGCACGGGTGTAGTTGATACGCTGAACATAGCTCGAAGTGCCAAAGGATTCTTTGTCGAAGAGTTCCATGCCGGGCTTGTGGCCACCTGGCACACCTTTGACCGCGAGTTGCATAAGGGTTTGCTTGACGTATTCGGGCGGCACAAGAATCGTTTTGCCGTCGTTCTCTACCATATAAGGCACGCGATCTTGCTGCAGAATTTTTACGAGCTCGATGGAGTTTTCGGGCTGCAAATCGGTATACAAAGGAACATAAGACTTTTCACCTACCCAAGTGCCGAGAAATACCAAGGAGGCCACGATCGACGCCGCGACCACGCCAGTGCCGATTTTTTTCGACATCGGCATGGTTCCCCAAGAGTTCAAAAAGTCTTTAATCGCGTTCCCTAGTGCCATTCAGCATTCCCCATCCATCAAACCGGCATTCTCATGATTTCTTGATACGCTTCGAGAACCTTGCCCCTAACGGCGGTCAAAGTGCGAAGCGAAATGTCTGCCTTTTCCATTGCGATCATCACGTCGTGAAGATTCTGGGCTTTGCCCGACGCGAAATCCACCGAAGCCTTGTCAGCTTGGCTGAGAGCGGTGTTGGTATCCATGACGGCCGATTGAAGCGCCTCGAGGAAGTCCGCGCTGGACTTGCCGTCGATTGAGGCTGTCTGGCCACCGATGCCGAGCGATTTCTCCGCTCCGGACACACGTTCGCCCAGCATTTTTTCGCTGAGCATGGGAGTGAGGCGAGTACCGATTTGAAGTTCGCTCATGATTAGTTACCACCAATTTCGAGCGCTTTGAGCGCCATGTCTTTGGTCGTTTGGAACACGTTAACGTTCTGTTGGAAGGACTTTTCGGCCGAAATCATGTTGGCCATCTCTTCAACCGGGTTGACGTTTGGCATGTAGATGTAACCCTTTTCGTCGGCCATGGGGTGATCCGGTTGGTAAACCGCGCGGGGAGGATTGGGATCTTCCACCACTTCGGCAACTTTGACTTCCACGAATTCCGCGTTGGCTTCGTTGAGAGCTTCGCCGAACTCCGCTTGGCTCTGAGATTCGAGCACCACGTCTTTACGCTTGTAGGGGCCCTCGCCGTCAGCAGACTTGAGGGAGTTGGCATTGGCCACGTTCGAAGCGATGGCGTTGAGACGGCGACGTTCGGCAGTCAAAGCCGAAGAGACGACATCCATAGTCTTATAGATATCCATTTATTAACGTCCTCCCTCGGTGATGACGTACTTTTGCATCGCCATTTTTTTGTTCAGCAATTTTACGGCACCCTGATATCCGATGTAGTTCTTGGCGAGATCCGCTTGTTCGGAATCCACATTGACCGTATTCCCATCACCCGACATCGCCGCATTGCCATCTTCAAAGATGTTCGCATCGAGGCTCGCGAGGTCGCGGGCCACTGTGGCATCCTTGCGAATCATGGGGACGGGTTTGCCTTCGGCATGCTCGATGGCGCGTTGGAGTTCGGCTTCGAATTCTACGGTTTTGGCTTTGTAACCCGCGACGTTCGCGTTGGCGATGTTAGAGACGTGGGTGGCGTGCGCGCGCGAACGGAGGTCCAAAACTTTTTCGAGTGTCAAAGTCGCGGCATCAATCATTGACATAGGCCCCCCCAACAAAGTGGGAGCGAAAATCATGCCATGAATAAAAAATGACTGTGTCGTGAATCTTGGACAGCGGGCGTCAGTTATCGTGCGCTCGCGCCGTCCATTTTGCCATCAAGCTCGCGATTTTCGGTAGCGGCAAGACGACCCCACACGGAATCTGGCGCCAAGCTCGTGGCACTATCAAAAGACCGTCGGGCGGCGCCGTAGTCTTTCTTTGACGCCTGCACTTTGCCAAGCGAGTAGTACACCATCTCACGCGGCGTGGTGGGATCAAGATACTGATTGTCTAGTTTGCTGAGGTACTCGTAAACTCGAATTCCCGAATCCACAGCGCCATTTTTTACACGTGTCTCGGCAAGGCGTAGCAGAAGCGAAGACTCAGGCTTGACCGCCTCCACTTCGTAACTCTTATCTTTGTCGTAAAACCACGTGCCCACGGAAGTTTCGAGCACTTGGCGCAATTCTTTTTTGCGGTCGGCCTTGAGTAAAGCGCTGGTGTAGGACTTTAGCTGAGTCCAATCGAGTTGGGAAACCTCGGAAAGGCGCTGCCAGCCGCGAATCTCAAGCGGCAGATTGGAGCCTCGCTGAGCAAAGCCGATAAGAAGGGCAAGGCTTGGCACGTGTCTGTCATCGAGGGCTTTGAGTTTGGCTTCGGTCGCTTCGCGAGGAAATTTGCCTTCGTCAAAGAGTCCGACAGCAATTTGTGCGTCGGTATAGGCCCAGTCCACGGGCGAGTAGTCAAAAGGTCTAGGCTGCGTACGAGCAATCACGCGTTTCAGCTCTTCGGCCCGATCGTAAGCGCGGCTCGCTTCGTTCCACAAGCCCTGATCGGCATACGCACGACTTGCAGCCAGTGCGATGCCAGATCGCTCAACGTAAAGGAGCTGCGTTTTACGTCGCTTTTCGTAAGCTGCGATCACAGCGTCGTACTTCTCGGCTTTGAGGTATTCCCGAAGCACGCCCAAAAAGGCCGAAGCAGAATATTCGTAGTTCCAATTGAGTAGGTAATTGGCGGATTCGAGGTCACGGGTTTCGTCGAGCGCATTGAGCGCGATGAGCGGGCGATCACGCTCAATGTAGAACATCGCCTTCACGAGCGAAGCGTACATCTTTTTGTCGACGTCGTTCATCGTGGTGCGGTCAGCGCGGGGAACTTCATTGACGAACTTCGTAAAGCTCGCCTCGAGCCGAGGCCAGAAGCTGCGATCGAGGTTTTGCTTTTCCATGGTGGCGCCGTGCATTTCACAGAGATTGCCCGAAAGATACTTCGCATATCGGTAAGAGCATTCTCGCAGAATGGCCAAGATGCGATCGGAGTCCGAGCCCATGTGTCGCAGCAGTTCTGCGATGCGGAACATGGCAATTCCATGGTTCGTGCCAGCAACGTCAAAGGCGATGAGTGCGCGCAATCGCTTGAGCGCTTTTGCGTAGTGACCCATGCGGATGTGAGCTTCGGCCATATTAAAGAGCACTTGCGGAAAGGACACCAGCGAGCGCGGGTAGAGATAACCCTCAAGGTTAACCTTGGTCGTGCCCGGCAAAAAGTTCATAGCGGATTCGTATCCGGTGAGCGCGGCAGCAAAATCTCCCCGGGCAAAGTCGACGTCAGCCATACGAAAGGCTGCCGAAGGAAGTAGCCTTCGGTCGGAGATGTCGCGGATGTTGAGCTGCTTGCGACTCTCTATATATTTGGCAAAGGAGTCTTTGGCCTTTTGGCGCATGCCGAGGGACATGAGCGCCACACCTTGCAAGTAATCGCTGCGCTCGAGCACCGCGACCGACCATTTGATACCCTTGGCCTCGTCGATGAGGGCCAGACCCCCATAATAATCCTTGGCCAGGTAGAGGTGGCGCAGGGACTCGAGGTAGATGAAGTCTAAAAAAGGATCCGACTTTTGCTGCGTGAGAGCCTGCTTCAGGAGCGTCTCTCGCCACACGTTGATACCACCGCTGAAGAGCGCGTTGTTCTGGGTCCCGTGCTCTCCGAAGGCGGCGCGGAGTTTGAGATAACCCGTAAAGGCCGGCACGAAAAAGCCCAGGTCTTTGTACTCGGTGCCGAGTTTGGATTTCAGCAACAGATCATTCGCGGCCGAAGCGCGTATCCAATCTTCGCGCTTGGACATATCGATGATAGCGCCAACAGATTCGCTCAGCCCCTTGGACATTTTATGTCCGGCGAGCTGGAACTCTTTGAAGGGAAACTCTTGCTCCGTGAAGTCGACGTCCACGTCATTCAGGCGCAACTGCAAAATGGGAATGCTGAGCGCACGAGTTTTGAGCGGGCTCGCGTCGAGCGCCGAGTCCTTTTCGACACGCGGGTCGCGATATGGCGAATCAAAATTGGTGAAGCTACGCAGTTCGATGTTTTCAATTTTGGCCAGATCGTTGAGGTTTTCGATGACCTTGGGCAATGTCGTCGCTTTTTCGGTGCGCGGCTGCGAAGCCACGCGGCGCGAAGCAACTTCACCCGGACCGAACCAAAAGTCCACGGTCATGAGCTTTTCGCTTTCGCTTCGCTGCCATTGCAGCGTTTGTCCCTTAGGCACGCGGTAGGCAAAAATCACCTTAAGGGTGCCGTCGCCACCATGCACAGCGGTCTCTTCGCAGCTTTTGAGGGTGGGATTTTCTACGCGAATCGCGTCCACCAGGCCTTGGGCGGCCGCCACCGTAAGCCCCGGATAGCTAAGAACGAGCTCCTGGGTACCTGCTCCGCAGCGCTGACTAGGCTCGACCCGTACCTCGCGGGGACGGGGGCTCTGCTCAATGAGCAGGCGGTTTACTTCTAAAACACCTTTGACTTCGAGGGCTTGTGAAAGATTAGGGAGAAATAAAACTCCGGTTAATATTCGCCCCCAAAGCTTTATAAGCACCGAATCGTTCCGATAAGTCATATATGAAGTCAAAATCTTGGCAGGAACCGAGCTGGGAAGCAGTCCGCAACGACGACCATCGTGCCCTGCTGAAAAAGATCCTTTCGGCGAAAGGATCTTTGGACGTGGTGTATCAACTCTGCTCCCCATGGCTTCATCTTATCGTGGAAGAATTGCACTTTGGTAGCCAAAAAACCTCCGCTTTGACCCTGCTACCGAACGAGGTTTCGCGCATTTCTAAGGAGTATCTCGGCTGGCTCAAAGACCAGGATCTGTGGCAAGAGCTCAGCACCTGCTGGAGTGCCCAAACCCAAGGCCCCTGGTCGATCCCCCTCTTTTTGGCCACCGGTTACAGCGAATTCATGGCTTCCCAGTATCCCGATATTGGCGGCAAAGAATCCTCACTCTCTTACAAACGCGCGATCGTTGAATATTCGACACGCACCCAAGGTCCCTCGAACCGCGTGGTCGGTGCGATGGCCGAACAAATCGTGGAGTCTTTTGCGGCCTGGACCAACACCCTGCCCGACGAGCTGCGCATGGTGTACCAACTGCACCTGGAAGGCCTGCTGGAAAACGAAATCGGCGGCATCCTAGGCATCAATCCAAACGAAGTTTACCGGCGCATTGAGGCCGCCAAGGCCGAACTCGGCATTCCGAAACGCGAGGCCGTATGAAAAAGAAAAAGCCTAGCCAAACCATCGAACGCATGCGCACCGTACAGGTCGCGCTTTTTGCCAACGCCAAGAACCCCGAAAAGCGTGAGCTGCTGCGCTACCTCGAATTCCAACGTGACTTGCGCGAGCACATCGCCGATGTGGTGCGCGCCGTACGTTCGTTGAACAAGATCAAAGGAGCGAGCGAATGAGCTCTGTATACAAAACCAGCCGCTGGGTGGGTTCACGTCCCTTGCGTCAGATCACTCAAGTCGATCCTGGTGGCGTTACGGACCCGCGCGTTCACCTCGCCAAAATCTACGAAGCTCTCGAACTGGTGCTCGAGTCACTTTGGACACACTACCTGAGATTCGAAAGCGCCGAACTCGGCACACTTCTTCTCGGCGAGCAGGGAAATTTTTTGGCCGGCATTCTGGAGCAAAAAACCCACGGTTATTTTGAACAGAATACGGCGATGAGCCAGCTTCGCAATTATCTCAGCGGCGGCAAAAATAAGAAATATCCCGGACACGCCAACGTGTCGCTGATGCTGCTCGCTCAGGCGCGAGGCAACGCTGAACTGAGTGAAGCTGCAGATCTCTGCGAGTCGATCGCCGAATCGCTGCGCCTTGTGGAAGTGCACCTCAACCAAGGCACCCCGGCAGACGGCAGCGAGCAATTCGTGCTCGCCAAACTTCTGCGCCGCTGGAAGATCCTCTTCCCATACTCGGAATAGCCAAAAGGTATCCGTTACCTTAACCCGGTACTTTAACCCGTCCCCACCCCTGAAACGACAAAAGGGACAATCCTTGCGGATTGCCCCTTTCCCTTTCGCGGCCTATCGCGTGCCGCAGACGATGGTCCGGCCAGGTTGCCCGACCATCGACTCTACCTTAAGTCTGATCGGTCATGCCTTTGCGCAAGAAAGCAGGGATCTCGAGGTCTTCCTCTTTGGTCGACTTCAATCCGAGTTCTTGGGCAATTTTCTTAGCTTGCAGGAGCGAAAAGCTGAGCTGCTCTTGCTTGCCGGAACTGACACCTTCTTCAACATCCATCATATCCGCATCCACTTCGGGTTCCGAAGTTTGGTGCGAAGCTTGCTGAGAGGGAATCGAAGTCATGTCTTTTTGCATCGACATGCTCATCGGCTCCACGCGTCTCTCCGGCTGAGCCGCTTGTTGAATCCCTGCGGCCTGATGAGTAGGAGCCGTAACTGCGGCCTTTGCGGCTTCAGTTTTACGAAATCCCGTGGCGATCACGGTAACTTTTACCGCATCTCCAATCTTGTTGTTGAACACGTTACCGAAAATGACTTCGGCGTCGCGGTCCGCTTCTTCAGTAACAAGCGAAACGGCTTCGTTGATTTCGTGCAGGTTGAGGTCTTCAGGACCAGTGATGTTGATAATGATGCCCGTCGCTCCGCGAATCGAAACGTCTTCGAGCAGCGGCGAGGAGATCGCCATGTGAGCTGCGGTAGCTGCGCGATTTTCACCGGTGGCAATGCCCGTACCCATAAGCGCGAGACCGCGGTTGCTCATTACTGTGCGCACGTCGGCGAAGTCGAGGTTGATGTGACCCGAAATGTTGATGAGATCCGAGATGCCCTGAACAGCGTTGAGCAGCACTTCGTCAGCTTTCGAGAAAGCTTCAAGTACAGTGGTCTTCTTGTCGACGATCGACAAGAGGCGCTGGTTGGGGATCTGAATGAGCGTGTCGACGTTCTCTTTGAGAGCCGCAAGACCTTGCTCTGCAACGCGTGTGCGCTTGGGCGCTTCGAACATGAAGGGCTTAGTAACAACAGCAACGGTCAGCGCGCCGAGTTCACGAGCCACTTCGGCCACCACGGGAGCTGCACCAGTGCCCGTACCGCCGCCCATACCGGCGGTGATGAAGACCATGTCCGCACCTTTGAGGGCTTCGTAAATGGCTTCTTTAGATTCGTCGGCCGCGCTCTTGCCCACTGCAGGGTTGGCGCCAGCGCCGAGACCTTTGGTGAGTTTGAGACCGAGTTGAACTTTTTTGTGTGCGAGGCTCTTCACGAGCGCTTGCTTGTCGGTGTTCATCGAAACGAATTCCACGCCGCTGAGGCCAGCGCGCACCATCGCGTTGATCGCGTTGCAACCGCCACCGCCTACGCCGATGACTTTAATTTGCGCACCCAGTACCTGCTCGTCGTCCATTTGCATGTCGTCCATATTATCTCCTTGGTTATTAGGGGCCACGGCGTCCGACGCGGGAGCGGCCTGAACTGCGACGGCGGTCTCCACCGCAGGCGCAGCGAGTTCTTCAATGATGGTTTCGGGGGCGGCTACGGTCTCCACTTGAACTTCTTGAAAGCCCCACAGCGACTCGTCCACCTGTACAGCGGGCGTGGCTTCGAGGACAATCTCTTCGTCTTCGCCCGCTGGTGCCGTAGCGGCTTCGAGTTCCGCTTCGGTCAAGCCGTAAAGGTCTTGCATCGCGGCGGCGGCAAAGCCGTCCGCATCTTTGTGTTCGCCGTCGAAAT